>JAABUK010000405.1_pt1 | contig 92511 bp, 85 predicted proteins | sample 5559141 | NCBI WGS metagenome assembly JAABUK01 (sample SAMN10711869, study PRJNA513367) | rock metagenome | isolation source: Antarctica rocks | place: Antarctica: Victoria Land, Pudding Butte nord | collected 2016-01-03
AGCTAATCGTATGTAAAAAAGATTCGAGCAACTGACTCTCCGTGCCAATTCGCTACGCGAAGAACTCCACACCGAGATCGACAAGATATTGAATGATGTGATTAAATTTAAGGTGCATGTCCAGCAGAACTTGGAGAATTACGAAGGGTTTGTGGACCAGGAGGTCAAGGCTGAGCTGGACGATGGCGCATTCGAGGATGAGGATGGTGTGGCTTTCGCTAAGGTGGAAGAGTGATGCGCGATGTTCTTGACGGGCTTGTGCTTTTGTGTAGATAGCGAGGGATGACTGATGAGGTCGGGTGTACTTGAAGGTTGAAGGGGGAATTTGCGAGGTTTATATTGGAAGCGTAAAGGAAGGCCTTAGATACCTTTTGTTTGTACGTTGTTAGGTTGGAGAAAGCACAACCAGCGTCAATAGAATTCGAACCGATCAAGAATATATCAGTCCGGGCATTTCCTCTTCTGAAGACGGTCTGCACACCTTTTAGCAAGCTAGAGTGACCAGCGCTAAGCATTGTGTCATCAGAACGTCCTCCCACTTTTCCAAGTCAACTTGCACCTCATCCTGCAGGAATTTATCCTTCTCTTCAGTCCGCCATGCACTTAACAATTATCTATATATTTCCTCATTCAGCGCGTCCCCAGTTTGAAGAAATGACACCATAGCGCCTGACAGGACCAAATAGATAATCGGGGGCCCCCAAGTCGCCGGTAGGAGCTCTGGCGACTTGGGAGGCCCCGGTTAGCTGGACCAGGGGCAAGAAATCTCAATTCGCAGATCGAGGTGGGAGATAGAGCTTACTGCGAGGCTGAGCAGCGAGTCGAGGTGTCGAAGCTCAAGTTTAATGATGAAGCAAGCCATGCAGTACACCTGTCCTAATTGCATGATTTGTGGACTTATAGACCCCAAAGCCCATTCCATAGCCGTGCTAAGAATGGATAACGCAAAGCTCAAGTCGAAGAACAAAGCTGCCAATGCCACACCAGAGTCACTCAAGATCAGATAGCATGAACTGTTGGTATACAATGTTGGAGAGGAGTATGTCAAAGCATAAAGAAAATGGGGGGATAACCTTGAAATGATTTAGAAGATTGAAGAGTAGGTAAAGACCTAGGACCTAGCCGCGGAAAATGCAGCATCTGACCTCATCATTACCAAATCTTTCACCCCTGCTCTAAGCTTTAGGGCGGTCCGGCAACCATGAGGGGTGCTTCCATCGACAACGTCTAACGCGTCCTCCGCCACTAGAATAGAACCCGAGGATGTTGCCGTACTGACTCATCAGAAATGGCGGCCCAGAGTCATCGAGCGATTGGCAGCTCTCATCTTTGAAGATGAAGAGGGTAGCCTGCGGGACACTCACTGCATCGCTCCTCTCTTGAAGTTTTCTTGAAGCAGCAGAAGCTGCAGCATGATGAAATGGAGGAGCAAACCTCGTCTTTACGTGCGAAAACATTTGCGCGATATAAACTTGATCGTGGTTCCCCAAACATATGGCACAAGTATCGTATAGAAAAAGGAAGTCTGCCGCTGAAGAACGAATGACGAAGAGCACGGGGACCGCAAACGGATACGGTGGATCGCTTTATGAAGGAGTTACAGGCTGGATAGTAGGGCTGAGCAAGGCCATATACTCGGGAGCGTAGCAGAAGGACTCTGTGGAGGGAATTAAGGGTAGGGGGATATCTCATAGGAAGAGAAATTGCGAGCTATCAAGCGCCGTTCTCCAGTCTCACGCCGAGAGACAAGTTGACGGGTTAATATATCAAGATCATGATCCGGTCTTACACTGTCCTTACCCGGTTTGCTTCAAGGACACAGCCTAGGCAAGGACTCTCTTTCGAATTCTTTTTCTCTAACCAAAGAGGGTGGTATATTTCTCAAGCAGTTCCGTGACCACCATGTCTTCATCTTGCTCTGCCATAGGACCTTCATCAGGTGACTCGGTACTCTCGTCCTCTGGGGCGAACCTATAACAGAGGTCGGGAGGGTCCTGTGATTCGAGTCGGAGTAAACTCGTCTTTTCCCGAATTTGCTCCAATTCTGAAATCCTTTGAGAGGCTTCACGCTCCCTCTCATGTCGCCGTTGACGGAACCGGGCGGAGGCAGAGGCGTTGCGTTTTCTCTTCTCATCAGCAACATTCGAGGCAGCTTTCACGTCAACAGGGACCTGGACGGGACCGTCCTCCGTGTTAATTGTTATCATTTGATAACCACTTGATCCAATGGAAGATTCTTGTGGCTCGTTTTCAGGGCCTTTGGCCGTGGGAGCTTCCTCTGTGTTTACAGGAATAGGTTGAGATAACCCCGTACCGCCGGCGCCATTGTCCGAGAGAACACGACTACTCTGGGGTTGAGAGGATGGTGCCATGGACGCTTCAGGAATCGTGGGTAAATGATTGACGATGTCTTCGGAATGAGACGAGCCTCCTTCAGGTGGCTGCGTGCCACCACCTGGGAGGAGACCGGCTTGACCGATTGTCATTTCGTCGTCGCTCCAGTGACCTGTGTGATCGACCTTTTCACCTAGCTTGGCAGTGTCGCCTTCTTCGAAATGTCCAAACATCGTGCCAGAATCATCAACAGCTTGACCACCAAGGCTAACCCTTTTGCCATCGATGGAGAAGAAATCGGCAATATCTTCTTCCGGTTCCTCGTATGGCTCAGCGTGGCCTTCAACCTTTCCATACTTGTTCACGACATCTCCATATTCGTTGACTGCACAGCCGATGAGGGCTTTGGCGTCGCCTGCAAAAACGACACCAACAGTGTTGCCATCGTTATCTTCGACCAAGCCGTCATCAACTACAGTAAGGCTCTCAAGGCCAGCGAAAGGAGGCTCTGACTCAGCCCCAAGCTCGCTGTTGGTGGCTTGTTTGACTGAGTCATTCCTGAATTGACTTTCCACGCCGCCTTTCGTGCCAGCATAGGAAGCAAACCTTTTACCGGATGCAGGCACTACAGTTGGCTCGCGTTGCTCCCCGTCAACTTTAGGGATGAAGCCGCGGGAGATCTCATGCCCTGTGTCTGTTGACGATGATCGAGCCCCTGTCACGACTCTTTGCTTATGTCCCTTCATCCCACCGACTGGCCGAGGTGGTGTTGGAGCTATCTGTCTCTCTACTACGAATTGCAACCCAGGAACGTCTTTCAATGTAATGTCTCGATGTCGTATATCAGTCTTTGTCCGCTTCAATGACAGAAGCGATGCCTCGGGCCTGGAGTTGGTCCCAGAGAGCTCAGTGTCTACCATTGCCTGTTCGTAAGCATGGAGGTTCTCGAGCATGTCTATGACTGAAGGAGCACCATCTGCTTCGTTCTTGTCCATCTGCTTGCGAATTGCCGGCCCTTGCATTCTAATTTTCTGTATCGACCAAGATAACTCTATCTTGTCGAAGAAATCCCTAACCATTGGCTTAAGAAGGAATAACTCCAATTCTTGGATCAACTCTTCATTCGGATCGTTCCGATTAATGCCTTCGCTCGCGTTCGGAGACGGTGATCCGAGATTCCTCGAAAAGTCAGGCCATGTCGTGCTACCGTTTTCACTGATGTCGGAGTAACTAGAGGATGGAAACGCTGCCAAAGACAAACCTGGGGAATTATCTTCACCTAGGTTCCCTGGCATCCTTGCTATCAAATTTTTGGACGCATATGAAACCTGCATTGGAAGGTCCCTGTTGTTTCCAATGGACTTCGCAATTCTCATGGGCGTTCTAGTATACGCGGGCAGTATTGGGGCTTGAGAGTATACCGAGGTCGTAGCTGTCTCTTCACCCGACGACGACAGATCAATGCTTCTGTTTGCTGCCCTAGTGCTAGAATCTGGTGATACACTGGCTTTCCACAGTGCCGAACGCGTTCGGATAAGCTTATCATCTGCATTGTGCTGCTGTTGGTGCAAAGCTACAATAGCACGCATAAAGTCCCGTTGCTCGATCATATCCGAGGTAGCCGAATGGTTCAGATCAGCCATCCTTTTGCTCAAAGCCAGACTCGTGACCTGCAACATCAACATGAGCGTTCCCTTGGCCTCCCTCAAATCCGCCCTTAGCACATCGATACTGGGCTGCAAGAACGGCCATTTGGCTTTTTCAGTCTTTGACAACTTGACCTTGCCACCACTCAAGCGCTTACACCCTCGTATCTGCTCAGTAGCCTTCTTGAGCTCTCTCTCAACTTCCTCAAAGATTTTCTGGCACATGGCCGCAGAAGTCCTTGTCGTCTCCAGCCCGCCTTGACTGAAGATACTGATGCCATCATCGATGGTCTTCTGGGTCATCAACTCACCCAACTGGTGGAGGACTCCAGCTGTCAGGGAGTTGTCATTCCCAATTGAGCTGACCCTCTCCGATGCGGTACTTATCTGTGTTGCGAGCGTAATTAATTTTATGGCGATTGCCACGCCCGCGGTAGCGAGTGCGACTATGTTGGCAGCGATACTGACGCCGTCCATTGTATTGGCGAGTACGCATAGCTGGTGGAATCAAGATGTTGTTCATCACGAGCGGAAGATCCGAAGATTGTGGTTGTTCCTGAGTCTGTGGCTGAGCCTTCGAACCATGCACGCTTGTAGTTTTGCATGGGAGGTGTGGGTGGCGAGGGGTAGATCTTGGCAGCTGCTTAATAAGCAGAAAATCAACCAACTTGTCATTTTAGAGCGCGGCGAGGGCGGTATGCTGCAAGAACGATGCTTCAACGGAAGTGCCTGATGGTCCCGCACATGTTGTGTCGCTTGTGAAGTCGCTCGCTCTTAGGCATGTGAAACTTGGGAGTAAAGAACCTTCGATCTATCAAAGAATTCTACCCATGAGTATCAAAAGGTAGTGCTGCATTATCTCAAATAAGTCCTCTTCCCCAGTGAGATCAACCGAAAATATATGTCTGTTCCTGCACAACAGAATTTTGTGTCGCATTCGGCGCCTACACAATTTCCAACTACTGAACGCGCTTTTCCTCATCACTTCGCTCCTTGTTGACCCTCTCGATGGCTTCGATGCGATACTTCTCTGCCTCGGGATTAGCACCGACAACACTACTGTTTCTTCTCATCTCTCGCTGCTCGTGCTCGACGTATGCCAATGGCCGCTTCGAGGAAATGGCATCTTTGTCTTTAAAGACGAAGATATTTTCGTTCTCTCGGAACAGTCGGTCGATATCCTCGAGTGTACGGTCGGCTGTCTCGGGGTAGAAAAGATATACGATTGGTACAAAGGACGCATTGAAGATAGTCCAGATTATATAGAATTTCCAGTGGAGAGTTTGGATCCCAATGGGGGTAATTTCAACCACCTAAACAGCACGACCGTCAGTCTTAGCACGAGTGGGATTGGAGTGATGCCATGTTCACCATGTAGTTGAAAGCCCAATTTGAGGCAGTGCCAATAGCCGCACCTTTCGTTCGCATCGACAAAGAATTGATCTCTGTTGGATAAAGCCACGGAACACCTTGGAAGCCAATTCCAAAACATATATAGTACCTTTGAGATTGTTAGGGTTTCAGCTCAACAACATTTCGCGCCCAAAAGGTATCTCACGTGAAGAAGAAAGCCACAGACGCTGAAGCTACTTGCTTGCTAGCGCCGTAGCCTGACAATTCGTTGTATCGTATAAGAATCGTGATAATCAAGTAGCTCAGAGCTTGACCAATCGAAGCGTATATCATCATCTTGCGTCTACCCCATCTCTGTTGCTTCCGTGAGCACTCTGCGTAGACTTAGCCCAAAGGAACTTACCTCAACATTGGGAATTCCAATCATCGAGAACCTGAAATCATGCACAACATAAGTGGCAGCTTTCAACAAAAGGCACCTAGTCGGGCAGAATGTTACTTACAAAAGGTAGCTGACGGAATTGACCGCAGCAATCAGACGAGCCAACTTTTCACTCAAACCAACGGACTGGATTAATACCGTTGGCAGATAGTACGATGTCACATTGATACCGGCTAGTTGCTGCATTGCCTGGGCTCCAGCTCCAAGTATCAGTCGTCGTACGGTAGCGGTGCCCTTCCCACTCCTGCCCCTTAGAAGGTCGGCCCAGCTGACACCATGTTCGCGCTCATACTGGACGGCCCATTGAATCTCTTTTGACTCAGTGATCACGTAAGCATCGTCGACAGACGTCGCCTCAAGGTCTGCAATGATTTGCTCGGCTTCCTCGACTTGATCATGCGCGATCAGCCATCTTGGACTTTCCGGTAGCCATGGGACGGTTCCGAACAAGATGAAAATGAAGACGAATTGGAATGCTAGCGGGAATCGCCAAGCCACAGGTCCATTGACGTATGAGAAGCCATAACTGAATGATTTCGAAGTCAGCATTATCCCATCGAGGCATCATCTTGTGTCCCAAGATATATCTTATGAGCTGATAGTCATGAAGTATATCTTGCGACTCACGATTGGGCCTTTCTGTATGAAGAGTGAAGCCAAAAACGTGACTTACGTAATCCAATTGCTCAAAGAGAAGCCAGCAATGTTGAGGATCAGCTCAATTACCACCAGCTTCCCTCTCCAAGCGGCTTTTGAGGTCTCCGCTTGCCATACTGGAGCCGTAGCTGTATTTAGACCATTCCCGAGACCAGCCACAATGCGGCCAACGATCATCTGGGTTGTACTGTATGAAGAAATTTGTAGAATAGCGCCGATGCTCATCACCTGTGTTCCATCAGGTTTAATCATTTGCTAGCATTAGGGCAGACAGCCAGCCTCTGAGAGAGTTCCGTACCGTAGTGCCAAGGAGCACCGATTTCCTGATGATGATCCCCACAGTCAGTAATCTGCCTTTTCCGGAGAATGGTCCAAGTCGTAGGCCAAAACTCAGAAGTCCATACTCTTGAGACATGCCTCGAGACTCTGACTTGGTACATAAGATAATATTAGGGGTGAAGAACACCTACTTCCGGCCCAAGCGTTCACCAATCGAGAAAGCAGCCACAGCACCGAAGAAACATCCCACATCGTAGAGCGCTGTGACCGTTCCCAGAAGAGACGTGTGTTCAGGTCCACTGAGATTCAAGGTATCCAGGAAGTCTTGAGTGACAATGACACCACCTGTGGGTTTCAGCAACGCCTCTAAAGGTTACCATAAAGGTAAGAGAGCGCACCAAAAACTCCTTGATCGTAGCCAAACAGGGTCATGTCCTGCACTATGTCAGGTACGATACAATCTCTCATCTGTCACCAGCCGGACTGACAGTAGAACACGCGACAGACACCCAAAAGGTAAGCCATCCTCCTGTAAGGCCAAAGTATGGCCGCTTCCCTCTCCCTTGCTTGCTTTTGAGAAGGCCCATGGTCAATTGATGTGGAGAAGTATGGTATTGGCGGGAGACTCGTGCATCTGGGTTCCTGACATGGGAGAGATAGAGAGGGGAATTCGGGCCTTTTAACATTCATGGGAAGAGACTCCATCACGGAGAGCATCCCAGACTAGTGCGCGGGGTGATCATGCACAATTCGACCATTTGTTCCGCTATAAGGAACTACCCCACAACCAATCCCCGCGTGCTCTCAGCCGTGCCGTTTTTAGTTTGTGGAGATCGCTCAATGTTTTTCATCTTATCAACAGACTTTTGCGAAGGCCACTCTGGGCAGGAAGTAACTGATATCGTACTGTGAGCTTTGGTGCGGCTTGCGCTTGGGGAACATTCTTTGCGTTTCATGTTTCGTTGTGGGCCATATGCACGAAATATACAAGTTTTCAATGAACGTCATAGGATCATGCATAACGAAGAGGATGCTGCCGTGGGACGAAAGAAACCAACATGCAGATTGCACTTTTTGCGAGCTAAACATACGCTGCGGGAATCGCAACATTGTGCAAGAGCCCAAGAAACGGGATCGTGTACCAAAGTGTACATTCGACCGTAATGATAGTGTTCTATTACAAGAAGAGCATATCTCGAAATCCAACTGTAGAGCGCGTAGTGTCCCGCATGTCTTGCGGCTGTAGAGAGTTGGAAGAAAATCGACATCCGATTGGCTAAATCCGGCAAAACGAGAGAACAGCAACATACAGAACGGAACAACAGTGGCAATTTGAGAACACTATCAAAATGACGGAATCCATGAGGCGGCACTTTGGCAAGAAGTGCTACTCCAAAGACAGTGTGACCATCCGTGCCGCGAAGATGATAATAGTATACCCAAGTTTCGATCCGACGTGCCGCTTGAGCGATTTTCCTGCGTTCAGGCCAGAGTCTACAACATATCGTTGACCGTAGAGAAGAATCTCTCCTCTAACCGTCTCGAGGGGGGTTGATCTCATATTTGGGGCCAATGCTGTGGTCGATTTGGCATAAAAACACGGACGATGTGTATTATCTAATTAAAGACAGTATGTCGCGGCTTGAGTGATAAAATTCCGCCTGATTGATAGACTCAGAATTGCTATATTCGAGAAAAGGATTTAAAGGTGAGGCTTACACAATTACTGCACAAAATTGTACGCTACTCTAGTACAGAGATGTGCAAATATCAACCACGCACCTCTACCTATCATCTCCAACGATTGTAGAATCCTGCCATCACGATGAAGATCTCTCCACCTCTTCAGTCACTTGCAATAGCCTTTCGGATACCCTTACAGCGTCAAGCCAGACTAGTAGCTTCATCGCCTGCCCTGCCGCTTCAATGTCGACCTTCCCTTCCCCAAACTTCCTTCTTCTCCACAACTCCCAAAACCCACGCCCGTAACACCAAAGGCCCAAAGATAGATCCCCGAATAAGTCCGTCTCATTGTTCCCCTTACATGTTTGCCACTAACGCTTTCTTAGCGCTAATACGCTATCACCTCCACCACCCTCTCACGCCTCGGCCCCTACGATTCTCTCGCACGCGCGCTCTCAGGCATTGGACGATCCACCGCGCCGCTCAACTCGTATTACATCGCGACCGTGGACTACGCGAAAGAGAGTTGGAGCGCCAATACAATGCCATGCGAGCCGCCATGGAAGAGCTACGATTGGGCGTCGGCGATGGTGGTAGATTGTACCGCCAGGCTGTCACACGTAAAGGGATCTACGGTGGACTAAAGATGGGAGAGATGGGAGGGATCGTGGGAAACGGAGGTATACCAGTCGAATATGCTAGGGGACAAACGGATGGGCCACCGAGAGGGGGGTTTGACCACGAGTGGACGAGGGGCTGAAGACCTTGAGAGTGTAGATTACATGGGCTTCAAGCTACACTTTTTCTGGAAGGTATCAAAGGCCTGGCGCCAACTGCGCATTGAAGCATGATTAATATACCAGACGCACCTTCAAACAGATAGTCGCGACCCTCCATCGATTGCAGCGAAGAACATTATCTCATCTAGCGCTTTTGGAGCCTTCTCACTGACAGTTTTGCGCCGTAGCCAGCAACCGTAGATACACATGAAGCGCGGCAGCTAACGCCATGAATGCCAAGTACTGAAAATAGAGGCGAGTCGGGCGTCTCCGCCCAGAGGTATGAACAATAGGAATAACGGTCATGTCCGGACGACCCCTTATAGAATCACGCAGCATCCGCCCCTTTCGCTCTTTTCGAATGTGAGTAGAGCGGCTCGAGTCGCTGCTTCGAAAACGTCATCCACACCTTCCCCAGTCAAAGAGGAGCATTCCAAGTACTTCCGCGCCCCAATTTCTCGCGCAGCGTTGGTGCCTTCGTTCTCCGCTGTGAAGTGTAAAGACTTTTTGCGCATCTCCTCCTGGGCCATTGGATCTTCTCGCAAATCTTTCTTTAATCCGACGAGTATTATCGGGACCCCGGGGCAGCGCTCGTTAGCTTCCTCAACCCACTGCGACCTTTAGCATATGATGATACGAGTGGGAGGATCAGTTGAGAATACCTTGTGCTTCACATTGTCTAGTGAGTCTGGCGTATCGATCGAAAAGCCGATCAGGATGACATGTGCTTTCGAATAAGCCAGTGGCCGTAGTCGTTCGTAATCTTCTTGGCCTGCAGTATCCCATAATGCTAATTGGACTGATTTACCATCCACTCTGCAATCCGTCACGTAATTTTCGAAGACGGTTGGGACCTGCAATTCCGTCCTCTTGGTTCAGCAAGTGTTTTCACGGACCTAATTTATAAGGAGCGCTAATGCACCAAATCAGACCGTGTAGACTCACATAATGCTACCGGGCGTTAGCTAAGGTACGGGCAAAGCTGATGTCGTACTTACTGTTGGGAAATATCCTAGGGTAAAGACACTTAGGAGACTCGTCTTCCCGCAAGCGCCGTCCCCAATGATCACGAGCTTCCTAGATATCCATCTGCAGTCAGCCCCTATTTCCTGGCGTTGGGAACATCGTGATTGAGCTTCAGAGTCAAGACAGAGTAGGCAACCAGCTCTAGAACCATTTGACGCTTGACGCAAAGTCTCCAGTAGGCAAAGATCTTCAGGTCTACTGACACCTCAGATTTTATAGCCCAAGGAGATTATGTCGGAGGCATCCAAGGTTTCCGATGAGCAAGCTGCGCTCAACTCCACGCCCCAGAGCAGAAGCCAAACGGGCGTGTGTCTTGACAAGTACAGGCACGGTGGACTCCAATCTCAACGTACCTTCGCATCACATTCTGCCCCTGTTGCTGTGCCATTGCGGGGTTGATGAGGTCTGCAAACGCAGTGTGTAACCGATGGCCAGATCTCCCTATCGACGAGCACAACGCCAGTTACTACGATGTCTCCGCAAGAACCAGTGTCAATTTTAGAATGATTCCAATATTTGTGCTCAATTGTTCCAATAATAGCTCTTTTATTTCATGCGGCTCGGGAAAGTCGCTCCAACCCAAGGAAGGTTATCAGTCGCTCCAGGAGGCTCGGCTTATGAGGTCGAAGTGTAGCTACAGTAGCATCAGATGACAGTCCAGCCGTAAGCAATTCGACTTGAGGCGGCATGTGGACTTAAGAAGCATCTCTCGAGGTGGACTAATCATGGGGGTAAAGCATAGGATGCGACGTACCCGGATGAAGGTGCTCAATGCTGAAGTTGTGACTGATCGCCGCTAGTGTTGCACTGAAAGTCTACACTCCGACACATTTGAACAAAGCAAGACACACACCCCGAATTTTCTCGTAATAAGTGGACAGCCTCAGCACCTTTGTATCTGTACATTGGCCCATTCTCCGCCGGACCACTTGCCAAGCTCCGGCGCGTCCGTGTTGAGGAGACACCTCCCCGTCGCCCATCTCCGAATGCTAGCCCCCGCAATTCTGGCAGGTCGTGTGTAAGCCTCTGCAGATTACCAAAACGTTTGGCAACCTCTATTCTTTGTGCTTGTGTTTACCCAGTTGGACACATGACCTAGCAGTCAACATGCCCTCAAACGTACAGACGAAGACGTCAGGATCAAAGAACCAGATTAAGCTATCGGCATCCAAGAATGCTTCCAAAGCTTCTAACACTAAAGACGTCCAGCCCATCAAAACCCAAGGGAATCCAACAAAGCCGGGGACGGCGACGATTCCCCAGCAGCTGGGTGCCAAGACATCTCCAGTCACGGTATCTACAGACCAGCCCCCACCGAGTGTCCTCCCGGACAATGCCGATGAGACTAGCAGTGGTGTAGGTGTCAATAAGAAGAAGCAAAAGAGGCGCCAGAAAGAAGCAGCACGAAAGGCCGCTGAGCAGCCTCCTATGACCGGCTCGCAGCTTGCACAGAAATTCGCCAATGTCGCAGACAGTGCGTATCAGGATATAGTAAAGGAGATGGCTGCAGCGCAACTTCGGGGTGAGCCTAATGGGTATGATTACGGTGGCTCGGATTACGACGATCCTGAGCAGTATGAACCCGAACAAGAGGACGTGGTTTACTATAGGGACGATGCAAATCGGCAATACCACGATGACTACGCATTTCAAACTAACGGTCACGCTGTTCATGAGTATGTACCCCAGGATTCTCTGGGAGGCAAGGTCAAGAAGAAGAAAACCAAGCCTAGTTCAGCGTCTCAGGATACCTATCCGATTGACAATCCGTCCCTTGCTACCCAGAGATCATATCAGCCACCCCCTCCACCACCGCCTCCTCCTTTGAACCAACATCTTCCTTCTGGTGTACACCGACCCATGCACAATGAGTCGAAAGACCGCATTTGGAACACATCTACTGCGGAAGAACGTGAAAGGATCAAAGATTTCTGGCTCTCGCTGGGGGAAGAAGATAGACGTTCCTTGGTCAAAGTTGAAAAGGAGGCGGTCTTAAAGAAGATGAAGGAGCAGCAGAAGCATTCTTGTAGTTGCACTGTATGCGGCCGAAAGCGTACGGCTATTGAGGAGGAGCTTGAGGTTCTGTATGATGCTTATTACGAAGAGCTGGAAGTGTATGCAAACCCCACTCATGGCAGCCATGAAGATAGAGTACCGCCCCGTATGTATGCTCATTCGATGGCTAGGATGCCGCAAGACCGACATACTCAAGTGCACCAAAGCCGCTTCTCGAGAGGTCGCATACGAGAAATCGGAGACGACGAGGACGCAGGTGATGGGGAAGATTACAGTGACGAGGAAGATTCCGAGGGTAGAAGTGAGGACGAGTTGGAGGAGCAGACTATGCGTCCAATTCCGAGTGGTGAAACAGACTTCTTCAACTTTGGAAGAAGTCTTACAGTGCAAGGTGCGTCAATTGCCCGCATATGCAGTCACTAAACCCAATGTGCTGATCGTTTGTAGGCGGAATACTGACCGTTGCAGATGATCTTCTCAAGAATGACGGCAAGAAATTCATCGAGATGATGGAGCAGCTCGCTGAGCGTCGAATGCAACGAGAAGAAGACCAATACGCACGGGCAACTGGGGGAACGGTTCATCCGCCCATGCCAGGTCACAATCATAGCCAACCGCCGGAGGACGATGGCTATGATGAAGAGGAAGACGACGAAGAGTATGACGAGGACGAAGAGGAATTTGACGAAGAGGATGAAATGGTACACCCTTTTTTGCGGGACATGGTTCAGCCTACTGACCGATCCCAGGATTCATTGACTGAGCGTGAACGCGTGAACGAAGGCCGGAGAATGTTTCAGATATTTGCTGCACGCATGTTTGAACAACGGGTCCTAACCGCGTATCGAGAAAAGGTCGCACTGGAGCGTCAGAAAAGGCTATTGGAGGAATTAGATGACGAAAATCGTGTCGACGCTCAGCGCGAAGCCAAAAAAGCCAAAGAAGCACAGAAGAAGAAAGACAAGAAACGTCAGCAGAAGGAAGCAAAAGACGCGGAGAAAGCCAGGCGTGACGCGGAAAAAAATGCTGAAGAGGCTGCTGCCAAAGCTATTGAAGAAAAGAAGGCAGAGGAAGTGCGTCAGAGAAAGGAAGAGCAGCGTAGGAAGAAAGAGGCGGAAAAGAAATCACAGGAAGAAGAGAAGCAACGGAAAGAAGCTGAGAAGCTGAAACGCATACAAGAAGCCAAAGAGCAGCTGGCAGAACAAGAGCGGAAACAGCGTGAACAGAAGGATCGGGAGAAAAAAAAGCGGGAGGAGACGAAAAAGAAAGAACGCGAAGAGCGAGAAACCAAAGAGAAAGAGGTCAAGGAGAAGAAGGAGCGCGAGGCCGCACAGAGAAGAGAGCGTGAAGCCACGACCAAGGCTGATAATGAGGCCAAGGAACGGATCAAGCAGGATGCACAGCTTGCCCCCAAGAGGCAGTCACCTGCAATGCCTCCAGGTCTTCATCCACCTTCAACAACAAGCTCTCATACTTCTCCCCATTTACAGATTGCCACTCCTGTAGTACCAACAAAGGCTCCCACTCCCGTGCGCCCACGCCAGCTATCGTTACAAGACGCTCACAATATCTCTCCGAAGACCTCTCAGCCCGCTTCTTTGAGTGATACAACATCACCGAGTATATCATGCGCGCCACAGCAGCATAAATCATCAGGGAAGCCAACGGTTCAGGCGACCCCTACGCAGCGATCCCAAACACCATCTCGATATTCACCCGCAAGTCCTTTACCCGGTCAATCGATGGCTCCTCCGGGCTTGTCAAACCTGCAGCAAATGCACGGAAGCGCTTTTCCGCCGAATTTCGGCCCCCCACCATCGCCAACAATGCAACAACCGCTACAATATCCTAACCACCCCTTCATCGGCACCGGTCCATCTAGAAATAGCGCAGCACCGAATGGAATGACCTATGCTCCTACAATGAACGGTCCAAACCAGATGCTACCCGGCCGGGGAAGCATAATGGGGCACCCATTGCCAAATATATCGACAGCCGGCCTTCCCAGCGCCCATGCAAACGATCTAGGTCGATATGGGATGTCGCGTGATAATATACCTTCGCAAACACATTCGAGGAACACATCTGCATCATTCGACAGGTCTGGCCTTGATACTCCAAGCGTGACTGCGCAGACACAACCAATCGCACGTCCAGCTCCAATCAAACGACCGTCAAGCGTCACGCCTAATCAGCAAGGCCGGGACCGTCGCCCAATGAGTACAGATGTTGATGACCTCAGCAACCATCTTGGAAGTAGCGCCTTGCTTGACGATACTGATACATCATTCAGTGCTCAGTTTGATGATTCACGTCGGGGAAGTATAGCACCCGGTACGCCTCGGACTATCGGCCACGGTTTTGGTGCAAATCCAGGATTCCCTAACCCTCCTGGCTGTAAGTCTTTACCCATGTTTTAGTGATATCAGCGCTAAGCTCTATTGCACAGCTACGAGGACGGACAACTTTCCTCGTGGTATGCAAGTCGGAAACCGAAACACATGGACAGCGCAGCAAACGCCGTTTGGAGCTCCGTCAATGTCGGGCATGCCTTCATGGCCAAATGGGCTTGGTAAGCACGACGCACTGAACGCTAACATTCGCCTAACGTTGAGCTGACAATTTCCAGGCTTTGGTCGAACGAACAATAGTAACGGATTTGGCTCGATTGGCGGTTCCAGTCGACCAAATGGGTCCCGGGCAGTAACAATTCGACTTCTGGTTTCCGCAGCTTGCGAGAAGTTGACAGCTCGCTCTCCACCTAACCTGAACCCTGGGTGGCATCGTGCTGAGGACGTGCTGCGCGAGGTACAGGCCATGAAGCCGGGACATGAAGCGCCTATTGGGATGCAAGAAATGCTTGATATTTGCGATACTGAAGGTAACGGTCAGAACGGAGGTGGATCATTCGCCATCCATTCCGAAGATCAAGTGGGCCTTCTCATCAAATTCAATTTCGGACGAGATACCTCTATCAGCAGAGGGGTGGGGGACATCGGTAGCCCGATAGTCAGCGGTGGACCAATGCCGATCATTGGTGGGCAGAGAGCTTTCCAGCAGCCTGGAGGGTTTTGAGTCGTTGCGTTATCTTCTTGCATGCTTGTGCCACACAGCATATTGTGCGAAATCTCTGGTGAGCTCGAAGCTTGTGGAATTGAAGTGTTGCATATGTAGAGGTCTGCCATGGCTTCTTGTAAGAATAGCCTTGCATTACTGCATCTAGGCATCCATCCTACTTGCCTCTGTCGTAGAGGATCAGGGTTTCTGCATCACTTTATCAATTCGTATGGCTTGACCGAATAGGAATACCAATGAGGCCAGCAAACTTCTACCCTTGGTGCACGACGACGAATTTGATTCAAAGCGTGAATACAGGAAGTCGCAGAGTGGTTGTTCCCCCTGACGAACTTCGCTCAAATATCTGATAGCATTTACAAGTCTGTCTAGGTGTGTCTTGCGAGATCACAAAAGTGGACTTGGGCCTTACTACGTAAGCTCTACTTTCTCATCGTTCCAAGATCCCTACAACTTTTAGCACGAGACTCTCCAATCCCTTACCAATCCCCTTTCACGTATGAACTCGCGTCTTCTACAATATTTCTCCGCCCTACATGACATGAACTTGCCAACTCTCTACGAGCTTCACCTTGTCAACTTCGTAACGTACGTACTGATACTCATCACTAAATAGAAAGGTCAATCTCGCTCTTGTCTATCACAATCTTCCCAAGGTTGTTGGCGACCTCATCGTCAAGATCGCTACTGGAAAAACCATCTTGTACACTATGGCTTGGTCCTGGGCTTGCTAAGCTGAGCCATCTCTTTGCTGAGATGGGTGCAGACGTGCAAGAATATCTTGTCACGGTGAATGGCAGTATATCGTCTCCTCGGCCATTGTTTATGTAAGAATAAGCTATTATACAAGTTGGTATGTACTCGCTATCGCGGATGAACATGCTCATCAATGCATGATCCATGGCACTCGCTTGAGACATGCTTCTGTCAATCACCGGAAGCGGTATATCGGGGAGCAGGCATTGCATGACCAACGGGCTACCCGTACCTGCGAAATTCAAAGTCATCCTCCCATCGCGGATAGTAGTATTTGTATAAGATGATAAAGTCTGATGAGACAGTTCTACCAATACAAAGCTTGCAAATCCGTAGACTACTTGACCTGGGAAAGAATGGCTCCGAATGATCGCCTACTGGCACGTAATAGCACAGTGCGTTTTTCATTGGACGTAGAGTGGAAAAGTACTTTATAAAAGGTTAGACTTCGGTTATCTCTCCTCTTAGTGATAAAAGGCCCTATGGCCAGCAGGGTCCACACAAAGGGACAAGCAAAGACGATGGGCGGAATTGAAGGAACGGTGAGGAGGCCATCGAACAAAGCCCAATGGAAGATAAAGGTGTCTGGCTCGGAATACTAGTAGGTCTGCATGCTCGCTAGTGGAGAGTGTGGGGTGCAGATCGTGGGGAAGGGCGGTGGGGCGTAGTACAGGGGTGGGCGGAGCGATTCCGCAGGCGTCACGACTTCTTGGCAGTCCAATCCAACTTCTCTTTCTGTCGAAGGCTGTCTTCACGTTGATCGCCCAACATGGCCAGTCTACCTTCTTCGGAGAAAGGCTTGGTTAACAAAAGCCATAGCAGAGGGCACAGCAGGGTGGTTTCGGCAAGTCGGAGTGAGTCGAGACCTGAAAGCATCTGCAGAAAGATATGAATTGACATACGTTCAGCACCACTGGCCAGACGCTCCACCAAGGGGCCCCTCGATGCAGACGAGTATGTCAGAGTGCCTATCCATCAGAATACGCTGTTGATCTGTCAGTCCTCTAGCTACCGAAGCCGAGACACCACCAACTCCTCCCAAGCCCGTCAACGCTGAAGCTGCGGATATACCAATACCTACTACGCCCTTCAGCCCAGAACGTTTCTTTGTCGAACCTAGTGCAGCTCCTCCGCCACCGCTCGCTCCGGCGTCCACCAAAGACTTCGGCTACCTTCTCCGGCCCGAGACCTACCATCCTCTGTCGCAATTAGTAGTCCCTCCCTCTTCTTCGAACCCAAAACCATAGGCCAATACTTCTGCAGGACATCCCTCCACCATTCCGTACCCCAAACCATCAGCCTCCTCCCTCGAAACCTTTGCCCGACCTTCTCTCCAGTCACAAATTCCGCTCCGCCGCAACAGCAGCAGCACTTCGTCTCTGCTCTCCACCTGCGCCTCCGCCTGCTGAGCTATTCTCTCTCATATATACTCGCCTCGCTTGTCTCACTCTCATCAACCATGTCCCCTTTGCAGCCGAGGAATCAAAAGTGCTCCAGGATATCAACAGCCCATTCTACCAAGACGAAACCACAGGCAAGAACGTCCTACCTTGGGAATTGAGAGTATTAGTAGTGCGATTGCAAGGTATCGGATATGGAGACGCAAGGAGAGGAGTAAGCGGGTATTACGATCTGGCAAAGCAGGCAAGAGCGGAGATAAAGAACAGCAGTGATCCGAAAGAGAGGCAGCTATGGAGAGAGCGATTACAAGATCTCGGAATCCGCGTCGCTAACGCACTGATCGAACTGGGTGATCTGGCAGCCGCCGCCAGGCACCTGGAGAGTTTACGCCCTAGAAATGGCAAGCAATACAGCTCGCTAGACGGCCGTCTAGCACTACTGTATCTCAATCTTGGCGATATAGATGCCGCGAGAAAATTTCTCCCCCAAGACACTCCTAATGACATAACAAAACTACTCCTGAGCATGGCAGAAGGTCGCTATTCCGCTGCAGTCGAGGAATGGAAAGCCGTGCCGGCGAGCGACATGGCGACCCAGAACCTAGCCGTGTGTCTCTTTTACGCGGGGAAGATCGACGAGACGCTCGGGTTGTTGGAGGGGCTTGTGGAAAGGGGTAGGAGCTTTCATGCGCTGACGTTTAATCTGGCGACTGTGTATGAGCTTTGTAGTGAGAAGGGACGGGAGAGGAAGGGGGAGCTGGTGGCGAGGGTGGCGAAGGGTATTGAGGAGAGAGGTGGGGGCGAGAGGGGGGCGGTAGATTTCAAGTTGTAAGTTTGCGTGAGGATAGAGGAGAAGCTGTTGTTGTAGGCATACGCCCTTTTTGCAGGTATGAAATAACTTGTAACTTTAGGATTCAATGTAAGCACAGAGAAATTTCCTCTCGATGTTACCGATGCATTAGATGAAGAAGCACAAAGCTATCGAACTATGTGAATAGTGTGAAAAGCAAAAGCCCATGGCTTCGAAGCCTTTATATAACTCAGACGAGTTTACAAAACTCCCACACGTCAGCAAAGGTAGTCCTGCCCATGTCTATCCAGTTCAGTACAAGAGTCTGATCTCGGGTCGTATCAAATCAACGTTTCCGAAATACGGATCCGCACTAATTAACGCCTGTGCTCATGCAGAACTTTGGTATCGTAGCAAGCAAGCCGTCCAGTCGGGATCAAAGTTGGATGGACAATCGGACATCTCAAATCGTACCATTTCCCTTGATCTTCTTGTGGCTTGCCGCGACATCCAGACTATCCATCGCTTCAGCATCGCGCTTCTTTCCCTTTCCTCCTGCGACTGATGTACTTGTACTAGCCTTGGTACGGGCCCATCTATCGAAAGGACTGACTTTCTTCCCCTTGTAAGGAATAGCCTCCACAGCCTCCGGTGCCTTTTTCGTTGATGATCTAGTTGCGTGGACGGTAGTTGGGGGAGTGGCAGGTGAGAATACTGTTTGTTTGACAATAGGTGTGGCGTGCTCTTGCTCGGGGTCGGTCATGACTTCGTCGTGAAGCTCCTCAATATCCGTAGAGGCTTCCTCGTCATCGATGTCGGCGGCTTCGCGCTCTTGACGTTGCTTTGACGTGGGAAAGAGGAGGCGTGGTTTGATCGAAGAACGTGTTAGTGGACGGCAATCATCGGCTTCGAGCCCGCTGTCGTCGTCCTCCTCATCTTCTTTCGGGAATTTGCGGAAGACCTTCTTCCCGCGGCTATAGTCCAGATTTAGCGTTGGTTTTGAAGGGAGGAGTGATCGAGGATACTCACAAGACGTAGACCATGCCTTCTTCGCGATCGAAAGCATCTTTGATCTCCTTCCTATCCCCCACAGTAGGTGCTACCCTACGCTTTCTGCTAATCCTCCCCTTGCTTGGCTCTGGAGGCGGGGCTTGATCTTCTGATGGCTCGTAGAAAGGATTGTTTTCGGTAGGAACTAATTCTGGAATTTTCTCTTTCGAGTCTGTATAGATCTGGATCTTAGCCTCCGGATTGGCCTCTTCCTCGTTCTCCATTGAGCTATACAGAGAGAATCCAACATTTCGCTTGTTCCTCCTCTTACGTGGTGTTGGCATTGCATCGTCCACGGAATCTGGCCGGACCGGGATAACAGGGAACAATTGTCTCGCTACAGCATGCACAGTGGCGGCTTGTACCGGCTTCTTGCGTGGTGTCTTCACGGGTGTTGGAAGCATGTTTGCGGCGGCTTTAAAAGAAGGTTGGGATATGGATTGATTCTTGTCTTGGTTGTGGATTGGATCAATGTGGGGGCCCCCTTCTAAGGACGAGCCTGCACCGTCCATGATCCTAGCTCCGGCCTTAGGACTCACTAGACTCCCCTTGGTAGTCTTTTTGCGGGGGGACGTATGTGTTGAGGAAGGAGGAGAGTATGTGTGAGCGGCAGAGCGTAAAGTTGATTGGGTTTTCGAATCTAGTGATAGTGAATAATGTTGGGAGTGATCAGTGTTCGGTGGTGGAGTCCGAATAGCGCGTTGAACCCGCGATGAGGAATGGCGCGTGCTTTTGCGAGGTCGATGTTCGTCGTACTTCGCTCCGTGAAGCGGTGTTGACGGCGTCTGTGCAAAGGTTCGTATTGGAGGTGTTGCTGCCATTCCTGCAATGTTTATCCGATGGTATTTTCAACACGAGGACTCGACACTGCCAGTTATTTCATTCGTCCGGACTGTGTAGCAGCAATTGAGCGCTCGGCAAGTAGTGAAGTCGAAGAGTGAAGGGTGTCCGCAGCTAACAGTGCAGAGCGATCCCGGTAATATATGATGGCACAGCAATTGGGCAAAGCTGAGAGTATTGATAGCTGGGTAAAGCTTTATGAGAATGATATCGAAATACATGCAATGCAAGTGGTGGGGAGTATGAAGGGCAGGCCGGTCGAGGGACGACGTTGAGACAATCTCTGGGCAGTGGCTGGCAGAATTTAGAGTCAGTGGGGGAGGCTGGAGAACGGCGCGTAACGCACATTCAACAACACGTCTTCCGACAATCCATTCAACCTCTAGAAAACGAGGCCTGCAGAACGGCCGCGTCAGCATCTGTCAAGCTTCTCTGATCCAGCAACAATGGCCCAGAGTGGCACTCCGCCAAATTTTGATTCCCTTTCTCTCTCCGACACAGATGCGGATGTCACAGAAGACCTATTCGCATCGCCTTCTGGACCTTCCCAAAGGCCAAAAGCTGCTCAAAGGCCAATGACAGCGCAAAATCAGCAGCCTGCCGCCCATCCAGAGACTGAAGAAGATGCTCTCGCCGTGCACGAGGCATCCCTACGGCGCGAATTATCCTCCCTCCGCAGCATGAACCAGGTTGTCACGGGCGTCGTCGAATCGCTAGAAAAGGCGAAGACTAACATGGAATCCGTTTCCGCTACAGTGTCAAACGCGAGTATGCTACTGAAAACTTATACACGAATATTGAGCCAAACGGAACACAATCAGCGGCTGATCTTGAACCCGCAATGGCAGGGAGCAAGTCAGGATATTGCCGACGGCGAAAATGAGGAGGTCTTGAGACGGCAAGAGAAGGAGAGGAGGGAGGCTGAGGATATAAGGAGGGCAGAAGCACGGGAACGGGAAAAGGAGGAAGAAGAGCGGCGCCGGATGACAGAAGGAGCTACCACCAAGGGCCCTCGCGCACGAGGAAAAGCCTTGGGAAGAGGTCCATCAAGAGTCGGAAACAGCGGATATGTCGGGGTTGGCGGTCAAGGAGGAAGAGGAACCCCTAGGGGAGCAGGAACTGGAACGACACCAGGAAGAGGGACTGGTATCGGAAGGGGAACTGCTCGAGGCAGGGCCAGAGGGTCGTAATATGGACACAGGGTCCCACCATCAAGGCCGACGTTACGAGAAATGTATAAACGTGTCTTTGTCTTTGATACCCCAATCAGCGATTTTTGTCTCCCTCATACCAGAAATCATCTCGTGATTGTCCGGTCGTCTCTCATGAAATTCAATCGCTTGACCACTTGGAAGAGTCCAATACTCTTTGACCTTTCTCGAGACCTGGGATGGTACCGTACAGATTCCGGACGACCACGCAGTGGCAAAGACGATGTAGCATCCACGGCATCCCATAGAAATGTAGGGCTCACCAAAAAGGGCTCACCAAAAAGAGCTTAGTCGGTGATCAGGACTAGGGCAACTACGTTCGTGGGCCGAGCACGAACGATCATGATAGTAATCAACGAAGAACACAGTCAGAAATCGGTAAGACAATTAAGAGCGTGGGATTCTTGTCGGCCCTTGATTACCCTTGATGTGTCGAGTCAATGCGATCGCGTTATGATTGGATGAGGTCGACGACATGCGATACTGACCGCTGATTCCGTCTCGGCCGCTAGGATCGAATGACGATAACAGCGAGAGCTAACGGTCAGATAGGCATTGTGTACCTATGCTCCAATGTCCCTATGCAGTACTTGGGTCCCTTTGGTTGACTGTTCGCCCCCCTTCCTGTCACTTCACGCTTCTTTACACATATTACTTCCAGTCAATCTGCCTCCCTTGAAAGGAAGCATCTGTACGACAGTGCCTGCACTACAAAGCATTCAATGGACAACGTTGCGCCCTTCCTAAGGGCACCAGCAGAAATACGGCTCGCCATCTACAAGCTCCTGCTCTTAAACCACGATGACAAAACCCTCCGCATACGCATCGAGGACCCTTCTGTCTACGAGAAGCGCAAGCGAGAGCAGAGAGAGAGATGCAAATTCAGGTTCATAATCGATGGAATGCGCTCCCGCAGCACTGAATCTACATACTGCCTCCAGAGAACTCCATACCAGGAAATCCATGCTGCGATCCTTGGAGTGAATCATCAGACCCACGAGGAAGCAGCCCATCTTCTCTACTATGATCATGTATTCGACTTCGACATGGACATTGAAAGCATCGTCCCCTTTTTGGAAGATCTTACACCAGTTGCCCTCTCCTCGATCAAGCATATAAAAATGGTGAAGCGATCTTTGCCATACACCAAGGATTTCGACCGTTGCGAGTGGCGCAATGCCTGCAACTACATTGCAGACAACATGCGCTCCCAAAACATGCGACTGCAGCTCTTGGACTTGTACGTCTATGGTGGAACACCTTCGCTCACGAACAAACCCGCTTTGCATTGGAAGCAAAACCACATATACACCAAGTCGGACTTCGGCATCATATCGACGCTTGAAGACATGGAGGAAGATATGGAGTGGGTGAGGCATATCGTTGCGATCAAGGGACTTCGGATCTTGAATGTCAAGGCCTTATTGGAACATTTCCCAATCCCAGGTTCCAAGAAGATGGCCTTTTTTGTGAACTTCTCGGCGAGTATTGAACAGGGTTTCACAGACTACTTGAAAGCTCTCATGTTTGTGCAGGCTTCATGAGTTTGCTTATTAATGGCCAACTGCTCAAGCGCTTGTGCTGTTTGAGGTATTATTGCTAGTAGCGGTGGATTCATGTTCTTCACAATTTCATCAAGGTGTTGTGCAATTGCGGGTGATGTTCACGCGTGCATTCCAGGTTGTGCAATCGGCTATCGGATCCGATAAGAGAATGCGCTACACTATCCTGAGCTAGCGCGTTTTCCAGCCACGTCCTGCCAGCCTCCCAGCCTCCTCATCAACATCCACGAACCATTCCAAGAATACATCGTCGACCAGCCATCTCTATTGCTATTTTCTATCGCCTGATAGACAACCTTCTCCCTCCAGTTCGTTTCCTTGCATCGTCCAAAATCTCCATCTGTAGCAGCAACTTGCGTCCCATTCTCTGCACAAGTTGTCTCCAAGCAGCTCATTTGCAGAGCCCTCTCCAGCTCTACATTGTCCTCTAATCTCTTCAAGACCGTCCCATTTGAAGCGTTGATGATGCACCTCACCTTTGCTCTCCTCGTCTCCTCGCTCGCTTGTCTAATTCTCCCATCTCATGCCTTCCCACTCGTGCCTGAACCGCCTACTATCCGAAGGCGGGTTGCTTACTCTGTAGTAGCAGTCGATGGCGGCTCAATGGCAACATCATTGCCTGCTAACGCACCAAAGGCGACAACGGTGATCTACACCTCGGATCAGACCCAGACATCGACCGAAACAGTCATATCTACTGCCGTGGTCAGCGTGTCAGAGCCAGCGACGACGGTCCAGGTCAGTGTGACCCAAGACGTTACGAAGACCATGCTGGCTTCCTCTCCATCAACAACGCCATCGAAAGATCCGGCATACGCGATGGTCAACGCTGGCGGTACAACGTCCTTGTCGACGACTATCGTTTCTACCACACAGATCTCCACAGCTTTAGTGACGATAGACCGGACCTCCTTAATTGCAGTTCCGACTTCAGCCTCTACCTCAAGCTCCACAACGACTCCCACTTCATCCTCCGATTCTGTTAGCTCCTACTTAGCAATAGCCTCAACGTCCACCTTGGTAACCTCATCAAGAATGACTACCTCTCCCACTGTATACTCTGCCCTACTATCCTCGTCAACAGCAGCAATGGGAACCGGAATTCCTCCCGTGGGAGCCCCTCTACCTGTTGGCTTAGCTCCACTATCCTCCTCGGGGTTCACAACGCCCATCACTCAGCCGACGACAATATCATCCAAAACATACGATAATGGATTGTGGCACACGAGATACCCATATTGGAACGCGACATCGACCACACTGAGCTCAACTGCAACAGCAACAGCAGCGATCGCTCGCGGAGCTCACAACATGTGGAACAAGTGATGCGACAACAATGAACGGATCACGATGCCCTGTGACAATATAGAATATATTGAAGGTGAAAGAGAGTCTACGCAACAACGGCCTGCGCAGTGCTTCCAAAATAATGACACTCGGCGGCGGCGACGGGTCAACAAAACCCAAGCACATGGCACGTTTGCTGTTCCGTGGTTTCGAGATGGTGGGGACGAAGACCTATGGTATAGCTGGCCAAGCGAGCGAAAAGATGACTGGTATTGGAAATCTCGACGTGAAGATCTGGATGAAATGATGGAATGTCAAGCATGTTTTTCTTTGGCAGCATTGACAGGGACATACATGATGGGACATTGCATATGGCATACGGAGTAGCCACGGGCGTTTGGCAAAACTTGAGGGTGCGGCATAGACTCGGAAGTGACATGAACTAATTCGTGAAAAGTGATTTCTGCAACGTGCGGTCTAGTCTTCACGTCAACATGACTTTGATATAAATGAAACTTCAATACAAGTTAAACCGCATTATGCAGTCTATGCAGCATGAAAGCTACCTCTCGTGTGGTAGATTACATGATCCACCGTTTCATGTTCCATTAGTTCTACGGTTTCGCATTTCGGCAGATCGGCATCATGGCTTCTGACCGAATAGGCAATCTTGGCGGTGTGCCTGGACGCAACTCGACACCTCGAGTGGTCCAATATCGAGCTCGTACTACCCAAATACTGAAAGGAGAAACTAAAAGCCCCAGAGAGTCGCAGAGTATGGGGGAGCGAACGGGGTCTCCTCCGGCCATTGAGGACCAGGCCCGGCTGCTAGAGGATGCTCTGCTTATGGTACGACAACAAACACACCAGATGCGCAAGTGCTTAGAGACCCCCGGAAAGCTTATGGACGCATTGAAATGCAGGTAAGCGGCTGTGTGCTACGTCTACTGTTTTGGAATATGGCGGCATATGTGCTAAAGACAAGCTTCCCATTTGCAGCTCCACACTGGTATCCGAGCTTCGGACAAGCAGCCTGGGACCGAAACAGTACTACGAACTTTACATGTCTGTTTTCGATGCTCTCAGACATCTCTCTGTCTATCTCCGCGAATCGCACCCGGTCAATCACCTTGCCGATCTCTACGAATTAGTCCAATATGCTGGCAACATCGTGCCCAGACTATACCTCATGATCACTGTTGGAACTGTGTACATGGCTATCGAGGATGCGCCGGTGAAAGAGATCATGAAGGACATGATGGAAATGAGTCGAGGGGTTCAGCATCCCATAAGGGGACTGTTTTTGAGATACTATCTTTCCGGACAGGCAAGAGACTGCTTGCCAACAGGGAATGGTGATGGACCCGAGGGCAATTTACAAGACTCCATAAGCTTCATATTGACAAATTTCGTGGAAATGAACAAGCTGTGGGTGAGGCTGCAGCATCAGGGGCATTCAAGAGAGAGGGAGCAAAGGACAAAAGAGAGGCAAGAATTGCAGCTCCTTGTGGGAACCAATCTGGTGCGGCTAAGTCAACTGGTCGACCTTGAAGCGTATAAGACTGTGATTCTACAGCCTCTCCTTGAGCAGGTTGTCCAATGTAGAGACGTTTTGGCACAGGAATATCTTCTTGAAGGTTTACAATTGAAGCCCGAACAATCCCTATATGGCTAGCTGACCGTATGTTCCTAGTCATAACGCAGGTCTTTCCTGACGAGTTTCACTTGAACACTCTCGACCAGCTTCTTTCTGCAATCGCCCGCCTGAATCCGCATGTCAATATAAAGGCCATCGTCATCGGGCTGATGGATCGTTTATCATCGTATGCTGCACGAGAAGCAGAGTCTGAATCGCCGGAAGACCGCAAACAAACAGAAGAAGAGGCAACATCGAAGTTGATGGAAAAGCTACGGGTTTCACAAGAGACTAAGGAAATTGAAGCCAAGGCAGACGGGGTGAATAGCAAAAAGACCAACGGTAACCAAGTGAATGGTGATCACCCGCCAGAATCAACATCGATTAAAGTTGATGGACAACCGCCCAAGGACGTCGATCCGAGCGCTCCGTCGCAAGGGGATCAAGGACCGCCTTCGACCAGAAGTAGAGGCATACCAGAGGATGTCAAGCTTTACGAGATATTTTACGAACAGGTTGTTAACCTCGTTAACGCACAACGGTTGCACGTTCAAGATACCATTGCTCTCCTGGTCTCTGTGTCCAATCTTGCTCTGTAAGCACGGGTTCTCCCTCAACGAAGCATAGCTGATCTATTGGAAAGCAACATCTACCCCGAACGCCTAGGTAAATGGATTGATACTTTCAATCTGACTGTTCTGCTGACACTGGCGTAGAGTACGTGGATCAAATACTCTCGTACGCAAACGAGAAAGTCGCCCAGTACGCAAATAGTGCAGACCTACATTCTGCGCCTACTCAGTCCAATATCCTCGCTCTCCTTCTCTCGCCCATCAAAACCTACCTCTCCCTCTTTACCGCTCTAGCACTTCCTAATTTTCTCCCCCTATTGCATGCCCAGACGTACTCTACCCGCCGGGCGGTTGCAGGTGAAGTGGCTCGAAGCATCCTCCGAAATCAAACCAAAATTTCAAATCCTGAACATCTCGATGGCGTCCTCGAGATGGTAAGAGTCCTCATAAAAGAGGGTATGCAACAGCCTGCAGGGTATCCTGGAGTGCCAAGCCAGCGACGAGGCGCTGAGACCGACGAAACCGTCATAGAGCAAGGTTGGCTGGCGCGAATTGTTCACCTCATTCAGAGCCCTGAAAATGATATCCAATTCAAACTCCTCCAGACCACCCGTAAAGCTTTCTCGGACGGCAATGAACGCATCAAATTTACGACACCCGCCATCCTTACTTCTTCTCTCAAGCTTGCTCGTAAATACAAAAGTCGGGAACATTACGACGACAACTGGTCATCTCAATCCTCTGCCTTGTACAAATTCATGCATTCTTCTATATCTGCCCTGTACACCCGCAATGGTGCGGCCGACCTCTGCCTCCGCCTCTTCATAGGTTGCGGTCAAGTAGCTGACCAAGCCGGCTTCGAGGAAATCGCATACGAATTTTTTGCGCAAGCTTTCACTATCTATGAGGAGGCTATCAGTGATTCAAGAGCTCAATTTCAAGCGGTGTGTGTTATAGCGGGTGCATTGCACGGTACCAGAGGGTTCGGAAAGGAAAATTACGATACGCTGATTACGAAAGCTGCCCTACACGGCAGCAAGCTTCTGAAGAAGCCGGATCAATGTCGTGCGGTGTATTTGGCCAGTCATCTCTGGTGGGCTGTGGAGATACAGGCAAAGGGAGAGGAGGACCCTAAAAATGTAAGTCTCGAGGGTGATCGTAAGTTTTTAGGGGATAAAACTGACAAAGTAGCTCTACCGAGATGGAAAGCGAGTGCTCGAATGTCTCCAGCGTGCTCTCCGGGTGGCAGACGCATGTATGGACACCGCGGTGTCAGTGGAGTTGTTCGTCGAGATTCTGAACAGATATGTATATTATTTTGATCAACAGAACGAGACGGTAAAGATGACCCCCAACCCTCGACAGATGCTAGCAGAAGCACAGCATGCTGATGTTGCGCCAGGTGACAACAAAGTATCTGAACGGTTTAATCGAGCTCATACACTCGAATTTACAGACGAACCAAGAGAGCACGAGCTTGGAGGCTCCGAAGAAACATTTCCAACGGACGCTGGATTATATATCAAGTAGGGAGTACGAAGGTGTTGTCACGCAGGCCAAATAGGCATTGGAGGCTCAGAGGCGATCGCGTGCATTCTCAACCCGAATTTGGAGGCACTTATGTAGCTTAATTGTAAGATACCTCTTTTCAATGGTCAGAAAACCAATTGATGAGCGCTCTTCACTTCGGGTTCCATTCTTGCTATAACTACGTTTCTGCACCTCTTCCGGACGTATTCATCGTATGCACTTCAGCTATCGTCCGACTATCTGATACCTCGGTCACCCAAATCCTGCTTTGGTCTTTGCATTGCTAGATTTACAATCCTCGCTCTGCATTGAGCGGTGTAATGATCGCTTCTTGGGGTGACAGCTTCGGACGTGGCTCAAACGCAGGGGCTGGCCTGTCCGATGGGTCTCTATGGAAAGCCGGATTCGACACTGCTAACAACGTCTTGGCTCGACGACTATAATGGTGGTTGTTGTCTGCCAGGAAAATGTCTGTGTCCATCAAGTTTGGAGAGTCCAGTCACGTGTGAGGGATTCCCACATCCGGCAAGCACAAATTGAATCCTCTCCATCAAGTATCGATGCTAGTGCCAGCTACCGCTTTCACCACATCGACGCAACAGTGCCAGCGAAGCTTGAATGCCCTCTACTCCCCTCAGCACCGTGAGTACGTCCGTGCGTAATGGAACGCAGTCAGCAAGCCCATAAGCTGCGACATCGCCGCCAATAGTATGAGCACATGGAAGATCTGATGCGAGCTCCCCCACACATCGAACCTCCCCGGCTGAAACCTCTCTGGCACGCGAGCCTGTATCCCCCGCGCGGTTAGCCATGTGATAATTAGAGAATGATTAGATTACGCGATAGCAGATACGTACGGCGTAGATGGCGGCTCCAAGGATGTATAGGAGACCTTGCAATGCTGCCCAGTAGAGACCGATAGACTGCTTCATCTGTCCGTGGCCGTGCACTGCCAATCCGTGGAGAACGGGAAAGATGGCGGAGAGGCCTAATGCTACGAACATGTATGCTCGGAAAGGTCTCCAGAGGGGTGTTCTGAATTTTGGGTTTATGGATACCCATGAGCAAGCCAGGGAAAGGCTTGAGATCTGGATAATTATCTTCAGTGAGAGGTTGTGAAGAAAAAGTCTCGAGATAACGCACCATAGCCCAATATACATTCTGCAGCATCGGCTCGCAATAGAACCCGTAATACACGCTCGGCACCATACTTCCCCAGATCAATGCCACGATCCCTAGATAATCCAATTGGTTTCCAAGCCGATTCACCTTTCCATTTGATCAGCCTCTCCCACTACCGAACGCTCCTCACGAAACAAGATACGTCTAGGGTGTGAGACTGTACCTCAGGAGAATGATTCGAAATCAAATGATACCCAGCCGAAACACCCAAACACCCAACCGCACCCCCAAAAAAACAGCTAAACGCCGCCACATCCCCCGTCCTCACATTATACCGCTCAAAAACATAAAGACTCAACGAAATAAACGCGAAGAGAAACACGCCCAGCAAATGGCTATGAATATTAACAGATTCATTGTGTAAATAAAACAGACTCTGGAGACTCTTGGCGTAAGAGTAACTTTCGGGACGGTAGTGCGTCAAGATGAAATGATTGTCTTGCCGCCATGCAGGCAGGGAGTTGTAAGTGAGGAGATAGGGGCCGGGAGAGGGGCGTCGGCGGACGGCGTTGGAGGCTTCTTGGACGGTTAGGAGGTTGTGGAGGGTTTGGATTGGTGCTGTTTTGGCGCGTGAGGCGACGCGGCGGGCGGTCATGGTGGGGTTGGGAGGATGATGTTTACTATCATGGTGGATAAAGAGAAATGGATAGAAATTTAGATGGAATAGTAGGAGACTGTTGGGAGCATATCCCTTGAAAGGCCTTAACCTTTGCCTGAGCTCTACAACTACTCTAAGTCCGCGGGCCGTTGCGGGACGGAAGCCGTGGTGGCCGTGTCAACCTGATCTAATCTCCTTGTGCATATCTCATGTACACCTTAGGGGCGATCCACAGACCCCAGAAGAAACTTTGGACGTAATGCAATATTGTCATCTTCGCCATCAATATGTTCTGCTTCATCCTGAACCATTGTGGCCAACAAGACCTACCGCTCTACTGGCATCGATGCTTCTGCAGTTGCGTCCGCTAACATTGCAGAATAAATCAACTCCCTTGCTTTCATCTCAACCTCCAAAATTATTCACTCCGAAACCACCGTGGCCTGACAAACATGGAAAAACCCGAGTCCGACCCGAGATTTCCTTATCCACTACCCAGAGAGATTCACATCCCGAGCCAAAGACAGAGACAGAGACTCCAAACCATCATGTTGATGAGGCACTGGGGGCAGGGACCGTGGAGCAGGACAGTGAAGATGGGGCACCCTCGAAGAAGCCACTGACCTTCAAACTCGCCTTCGTAGGCCTTGCTGCTGCCGTTTGTGTTTTCCAGATCGACGCAACATCCCTTGGCATTGCCCACCCCATGAGCTCTCTTGGACTTCTCTCTCCTTCCTCCACTTGCTTGCTTTCTCGCCTTTTATTTCTTCTTGCTTTCTACTGTTTTGTTTCGTCGTGCTGTTTTCTCGTTGCCCTTGTCCCTTACTTTTTCCTTTCTGGACGAAACCTTCTAGGGCCCTAAAGCCAATAGATACTGCTCACTTCAACTAACACCCATCAGACCATAGCAGGCGAACTACATGGCCAGAGCTTGGAGAGCTTTTGGGCGAACATGTCCTACACCCTATGTGGCCTCGTTATGCAACCACTCTGGGCTAGTATTTCCAACGCTTTTGGCCGAAAATCCCCGCTCTATGTCTGCATTGCATTCTTCACCGGAGGCTCCATCGTTTTTGCCCTTGCCCAAAACACGAGCACCATCATTGTTGGACGAGTGCTTCAAGGCTTCGGTGGAGGGGGTATTGATGTTCTTGCCGAAATTATCCTGGCGGATATGACGACGCTACAGGAACGCTCATTCTACCTGGGCTTGATGGGGATTCCAATTTCCATCGGTAATATTCTGGGACCCTCTGTCCGCGCCCTTTTTAATAACTATGCCAGCTGGAGATGGATTGGATGGGTGAATTTGCCGTTTCTAGCACTCGCCGCACCTCTGATAGTCTCGACCAGTCCAGCTCGATAAGTCACTTGCTGCTAACTTGAACCGGCTCGATTGGATAGGCATGTTCTTGGTTGTGGTCGGCATCACCATCTTTGTTCTACCCTTTAGTTGGGCCGGCTCCTTATATCCGTGGGACTCGTGGCGGACTCTATTTCCTATGTTATTAGGCGTCGTGGTGCTTGTCGTATTTGCGATATACGAGAGAAGACCTGCGACACCTGTGATGCCTCACCGACTCTTCCACTCGAAGACTGCAAACATGACGTTGGTGGGGGCGTTCATCCATGGAATGCTACTCATCTCAATCTTACAATACTTGCCCTTGTTCTACCAGGCCGTTAAACTCGAGACGGCAATTGGATCGGCGGTCTCCCTACTGCCTGCTGTCATTACCAGTGTGGTATTTGCGGCTATCTCGATGATGATGGTTTCCGTCGTTGGAGGGTATATTTGGATTATACGGTTTGCCTGGATCATATTAACGCTGGGGACTGGCTTGTTGGCGCTATTTGACGTGGGATCGTCTTCATCGATGCGTTTTGGTCTCCCAGTCCTTTGGGGAGCAGGAGTCGCCTTGCTCCGGCTTCTTCTTCTTCCTATGCAGGCGAGCGTACAAAACCTTGATGATACCGGCCTGGCTATCGGCCAGCTACTGACTGTTCGCAGATTCGGTGCTCTGGTGGGACTCACCGTCGCCTCAACAGTATTCAACTCCGGCTTCTCTGCAACCCTCTCCTCTATTGAACGGCCTACAGGTCCTCTGGCCCCGCTGGCTGACGCAAAAAATGCCGTTGCTTTCATTTTAGAGCTAAGAAAGCTGGACATATCTCCTCAAGTCCTCGATCCAGTCTTGAAAATTTACCTGAAGTGCTTTAGAACAATCTTCTACACAATGGCCGGGCTTGGGTGCCTAGGTCTCATAACTTCTCTCTTACTTATGACCTTGACTTGAGCGCAAAAGATCTCGGGAAGCAACAATTCGAACAATCATCTTAAATTGAGGTCTAAGAAGCCGCTTTTCAATTCTATATAGATTGAGAAACCAATTATGCTTGAAGTGCTATCTTCTATAGAGGCTAATGTAGAACGTAACTGTGAGGGAAGTCCCTCAAGTTCGAATATTGCACGTCGCTATTATTCTAACAATATGTATTTGTCTCGTCGCTTCTTGGTGGGAGGAAGTGTACTGGTTTCTACTAATTTGTAATCATTGTCTTTCCTGAATGTAGGCTTGTATAGTATAATATTAGACTTCCTTATCTGACTGTTAGTATTAGAAATTCCCTTGCATTTACAAGTTAGTGCCTGGTTTTTGAAGTCTTCTTAGGAGTTTTCCCAGCTGTTATAGGCTAATTCTTTGGAATACTAAGCACAAACTATCAATTGCCCCTGACCTCCCCGCGACATCAATCCGGTCAATCAATGCGCTCACTCTAGCTGTCTGAGCTTACTAAGTAACAGTAAGCATGCTATTGCTATAGGTTGAATGCACAGAACATGCGCTACATACACCAGGCAAAGGAAAAGCGTGAAGCCGCAGGTCATTTAAGTACGGAGAACAGAACCCGGCCGCCACGGGATACGCCTCCTGAGGAACAGTTCAATTATCGAAAGTGTTATATACATACCTAAAGATACCGAATCCATCTCTCTCTCTTTCCATCTGCCTCTGCTATTAATATAAATTTGTCCAGCCAAGCCGCAATGTGGCGGGTCCCCACTGACACCCCTCAAGTCGCCGTCTCTAACGGCCGGCGCAAGCTCCACGAGGTAACGGTAGACACTCCGCTGGACGACGTTTTCCAATACTGGAAGGAAGATGGCGCCGTGGTCATAAAGGGTCTCCTCACCACCTCGCAAGCAAACGATGCGGTCTCAGAACTTGCATCGGTCCTGGACCGAGTGCAGCAGGGCTCTTTGGTCGACCACCCAGAATCGAAAGCCTTCCACGGCCGCAAGACGAAGCGCGCCGGCGATGTGATCAACAACAGCGCCACTTTCCGAGACCATATCCTCGAAAACGACTTTGTTCACGCCATCTGTAAGCGGTGCTACAGCGAAAGCGGCCATAATGGCGACTACTGGCTGGCCGCGGCTACAACTCCCAATGCTTCGGGACCGCAGCCAGCTCAGGTGTTGCATCGCGATCTTACCTCCTATCCACCATACGCACAGCTCGGCCCCGAAGGTACGGAGGCACAGATCAACTTCCTGGTAGCCATGTCGGAATTCACGGATGAGAACGGCCTCATCCCAGGGAGCAACAAGTGGACTTTCGATCAACGCGGCAGTATTGAGCAAACTATTCCGGCGGAGATGAATGCTGGCGACTGCTTGCTCATTGGCGGTAAGGTGATACATGGGATGGGCGAAAATAAGACGACTTCAGAGAGGAAGTGTACACAGCTATCGGTCTGCGCAAGCTTTCTGACTCCATTGGAGACACACCCTTTCATAGTGCATTTGGAGACGGCTAAGAAGCTGTCAAAGCGCACGCAGCGGTTTATGGGATTTAGGTCGCAGTATCCGAGCGGGTCACCTGGACTGTGGACCAAAGATTATATAGACCTAGCACTGCATTTGGGTCTGGATGATCTTTCGGGCGCTATGGAGGATCTGCGTGAAGTTATCGAGCAAGCCCGGGAGTAAGACCAAAGCCTGAAGGGGTGGAATCTAGATCGATGTCTGAAGAGCAAATTGTAGCTGTTCCAATTGTGAGCTGTGTTTGTTCAACTCCAGGTTCGTGTGAGCAAGACGACGAATGAGTGAAAGTTCACCTAGCGCGGCGTCCCCGGCAGTACTCCTAAGGACTAAATGTTACAAGTCTCGCAAAGCTTCGTGAAGGCTCCACGGTGTGTATATTAAGTAGTAAGTTATACCCTTAGAAGCTGGCCTTTAAAGGTTTGACGGCTAGGTAAACTAGTTCTAGCCCTTATAGGTTCAAATGATGTGCACGTTAAACCTTAAAAGGTTGGCTTCCGAGGGATAGCTGCTGTCAGTACGAGTAGTTCTAATCATCTCTTCCTACCTACCCAGTACGCGTTCCATTGTCTCCGTCTATTCACAAAGAAAATATACCGATAATTGGATCATGAACAAATCTGGAGCGAGTAATCGTCAAGCAGGCAGAGGATGGAGCAGACTCAAACCAATATCCGTGGACTATCTCGAGAGCATCGGACTCCCTTCGAAAGGAGACAATAGGTACGTCACCCCAAATTGGTATGACAGTACATATAACATCCAGACTGTATTAGATTGCTGGATCTTAAGACACAAGAAACCTACTTTTCGAAAATTCTGGAACGTTACAATCAAGTCAAATCCACCAATCGCCTCGACAATAATAGCCTTGATGATGCCTTTGCATCGCTGTCCATTGATAGACACTCATCGGAGAATTCGAAGACCAGCAAATTCATGGCAAACGGGCCGAACTCTTCCAATGGTAGAAATCGACCATCGAGTCCAATTTCAAATGAAATGTCAATAGTGTTGATGGCCATGCGAAAGCTTCGTGAAGCCATTGTGGCATCAGCTCGTAAGGACACCTTTGCTCTAAAGGTGTATATTTTTATCATCCGCTCTACCATCTTCACGGGACATATGGAGTCCTATCATCCTGCTTTGCTACATCTTTTATATACAATACATCCTGTGGTGCCTCTGGCGGAGTCAGAATACCACGAATTTTTAGGTTATTATATACTTGATCTGGCATGCAGACAGAATGATCTGGCTGCAGCTTATCACGTAAAATGCCGCTATTTATATAAAGATGCTAGGATCGAGGCCATTCTCAGAGCGCTGGTGCACGGCAATTGGTGTATTTTCTGGATGCTGGAAGGGCTCGTTGAGACTCACCAAAGACGGCTGATGCAGTGGTCTGGAGAAGGAATGAGGGCGCATACTTTGAACTGCTTGGGCAAAAGCTATCTAAGTGTGGACAAAGAGTACCTTGAACATGCTGCAAGGCGTTCTTGGGAAGACCTTCGAAAGGAACATGATCTAGCATGGCAGCTGGACGAGGAAGTTATTACCATCAGGAAGATCAGTCGAAAATGAAAGTACGAGCATTAGACCTCGACATATACGGTTGGAGGCTAAAGATTGATGAATCGGTCGGAAGTGCTCCAACCAAAGCTTCCAGCTTTCGACCTCTGCAGATCATTGATCACAGTTAATCTTGGGATTTTTCAAGAGGCGCTCAAGACTCTCAAGCATACTCCATATGCAGTCACGCTAGACCGGGCCCAAGCCATTGCAACAAACACCGACATCTCAAAATGCTACTCAACAATCAAATCCATATGAAGGATGATCCAGGGGGTATCCCGAATGCGGGCGACAAGCATGTTCCTGTGCTCTTATCAAACATCCAAACCCTGGAGCTCATCCGGATCTCGCTTAAGCAATAGAACAGTCAAGAAAGCCGAAGCAAAAGCTCATAAGTACGCCATTTCTTTCAGCTTGTCGAGCTCCTTTTGCTCAAATACTGTGGTATAGAGTTCATCAAGTCGAGACACAAACCAGGGACAACATTTGTAAAAACAATCATCTGTATGTGTGCAGATGCTAACTCAAATGAATTAAAACGAGGTATTGCTGTTGACATCAACCACAAGTTGCTGTACGAGGATCGAGTTGGTGAAAGCCGTGGCGTCTATAATTGGGACGTCACCCTTTGCCAAATGTTGGACAAATATTTGAAAGAAGGAAAAGAGAGCGCCCTGGAAGCGGCAGGAGATCAATCGGATTGGACGAAGACGAAGGCGTTGGTCCTTGGATCTTTTACATGAGCGCCCGCGCACTTGCCTCCTCAAACGGAAAATTCGAGCGATGATTATTGTACGTATGGTAAGTGCTGATGCTAAGTCAATAGCTAAGGAGTCAGGTACTACAGGAATCATGACAAGCTAATGGGTGTGGAGTTGTCAAGGTGTGAGAATTCTAGCAAACACCCGGTGTATGTGTAGTGTTCTTGGACAAATGAGTGAGTGACTACCACTAGGTGGAGGCTAGCGTTTTGCAAGCCATGCCTTAGGACTAGGGCACAGAACGTCATGCCTCGGCTCGTTCGCAACTTCAGGTCTGCCGCGGTCGACGTTGTCGATTCTTCACCAACATCTGCGAAAGTAGTACAAGGTAACCTCAACATAGAAGCAATGGCAGTCACGCGTGCTGCCCAAATAGACGGACACCTTTACCCCAAAGGCATGCTAGCTGACCAAGTCGCCATAATCACGGGTAGCGGTCAAGGAATCGGCGCTGAGGCAGCGCATCTCTTTGCCAAGGAAGGTGCACAGGTTGTCGTGCAGGACATCGACTCCGGTACTATATGATTTGTTTGTAGGTAATGGTCTGGCAGGAACGCTAGATACTAACAGCATTCGCGAACGGATAGACAAGGCCAACGCAGTCGCAAAGGCGATCAATGATGCCGGTGGGCAAGCAACCGCGGTTCCAGGCGATATGTTGAACGCGCAATACATCGATGAGCTCGTGAAGAAAGCGGCCGAATTTGGAGGAGGCAAAATCCATATCATCGTCAACAATGCTGGGTTCACGTGGGACGGCGTCATACACAAGGTATGAAAACTTCCCACAGACCCGAGTGTCGGGATTTGGCAAGCGACCATGACTGAAAGCATGCTTTGCAGATGACAGACAAGCAATGGAACACCATCATTGCCCTCCACAATACTGCTCCTTTCAAGCTCGTGAGAGCCGCTGCGCCCTATTTCCGCGTCAAGGACGGGGAGCCGAGGAACATCATCAATATCAGCAGCACCAGTGGTGTCAATGGCAACGCAGGTCAAGCCAATTATGGCCTGGCCAAAGCTGGTGTCATCGGTCTCTCGAAGGTCATCGCCAAAGAATGGGGTCCCTCGTTCGGTGTGCGTGCAAACACGTGCGTCTCCAACGACTTCCTGTACAAGCGGCCCAATTGCTAACGGACAATCTTTTGTAGCGTCGCTTTCGGCCACATCCTCACTCGCCTCACGGCGGCCAAGGAAGAAGGAGCTTTCGTAACGACACCGGACGGCAGTAAGGTTGCTTTAGGAATACCGAAGGCGCAGAAAGAAGCTGCGGGCAGCAACGCACATGCGGATATACCGCTGAGGAGACCAGGTACTGCAACGGAGGCGGCTAGTGTGATTTTGGCTGTTGCCAGTCCACTTTTTTCATATGTTAACGGGCAGACTATCATGGTAAGCTCGACATGTCCGGAACCAGGTCCGATCTTGTTGCTGACAAAGGCAGGTGACTGGAGGAAGAAACATGTAACGCTGATAGATGGATGATCAGCATCGAATTTAGATGTTTTAAGAATACTAGCGTTGGAGACGGAAAGCGGTATCCAGACGCAATGAAGAAGAGGGACTGGTTGTGCGATGAGCTCAAATAGCGGTTATATCCAGCGCGGCGAGCCCAAAGTGGCCAGGATTGCAAACCAAACAACAGGAAATGGGGTATCTTGTCAATATAACGCCATATCGAGCCTTATACTTTCATCCACAGACTTAATACTCCCTACCCAGACGACCAATTAGCAGTATTCGCAGAGCGTAGCACTCATCAACCAAAAGATCTCACCTTAGCATACTCCACAATCTCATCCCCACCCAATTTCGATTCCCCATAGACTAGAAGCCGTCAGCTCGCCATACAGTCCACACATACTTCCACAAAAGCTCACCCCTATCCACAAAGCTAATCGGAACCTCAGCAACCCTATACCCCATCCCCTTCGCCCTCGTCATCAACTCCATCTGGAACGTATACCCCTTACTCTCCGTCCTCGCAATAACACTCTCAAGCACCTCCCTCCTATAAAGCCTGAAGCTCCCCGTCATATCGCTAACACCAGGCCGAAGCACCGTATCCGCAAACAGATTCGCGCCCCTGGAGACAAACTTCCGCTTCAGATCCCACCCATAGACGCCCCCGTCGCCCGCATACCGCGTGCCAGTTACGATATCGAAGTTGCCGCTCTTCTGCTTCGCGATCATGGCGGGGATGAATTTGGGGTGGTGGGAGAAGTCGGCGTCCATGATGATGACGGCGGTGCCGGTGGCGGCTTTGAGGCCGTGGACGTAGGCGGTGCCGAGCCCGAGTTTGCCGGGGCGGGGTTTGAGGATTATGTGGGTAGGGCCGTAGAGGGTTTGGAGTTGGTGGGCGATGGCGAGGGTGCCGTCGGGGGAGGCGTCGTCGACGATTATGATTTCCCAGTTTAGGTTGCTGGGAGGTGGTTAGTGTGCGGTATGCACAGTTTGCAGATTGAGTGGGCCGGTACTTTTCTCTAAAGGTGCGTTCGAGTAGCCATGTGATCTGAGAGCATGTTAGTTCGTGGTTGCTGGGGGTGGATAGCGAGACGCTCACGATTGGGAGATTACGCCTCTCGTTGAAGGTGGGCAGAATGACTGAGTACTTCTCTTTCGACGACATTATGCGATAATGCAGATACTAAACGAGTGGATTGGTTCGATACTAATCAATGAGCGTGAGCAAGGATGGATGTTACGTAGAGTATGAATGCTCAAACTTTTAAGTTCTACGGAGTACGGCGACCAAGATATCCTATGAATGCCAAATATTGTCGTAAGAACTATGAAGACATTCTTTGATATAGACAATTCACCAAAACAGGTATATATCCAGAAGCTTTCCGTAAGCATGTTCGGTACTGTGCTTGTGGCATTTCTGTCGTGCCCATTTATGTCCCTCTAATTGCTGGTATAGCTTTGCGCTCAAGAATAAGCCCATCAACGCCGCTAATGGTCAAGCAGCTTTCCCGAATCTGAGGCGTCCTTGATTGTGACGAGCAAAGCATACGTCGTTTTCACGGTTCTGAATCTCCAGGTGAGCAGGATTGTAAGCTTTGGGTTGCCCAAAATTGCCCTTCGGACATCTCCATCGCTGTATTGCGAACACATCCAGCTCATGTGAGCTTGGCGGGTTCCACTCCAGAGTCTTCTGAAACTGTTATTGACCATGTGCAATTGGCACAAGCTTGGAACTTCGTTGAAGCCCACGAAAGGCCCCTAGAGGCAGTCAACGATGGTCCTCACGTCCTGTTCATCCGAATTCAACTGCCGATGGACTGACAATTGATCCAATAGTCCGACAAAGGGTTTGAATTACATTAGATTGACACCCCGAGGTACGAAATGGTTGTTTTCGTCTGATTGGTGTGGCAAAGCTTTGTATTTGTGAGCCACGACCAACGACCTCTGGACGAGCCTTGTACTTCTGTATTACTGATCATTGACAAGTGTTGATACTGCAGAGTTGACGAGAGCAGATAGAGCCATGGGAAAGGTTTTGTGGACCTCCAGCTATTGTGTTGGTGTCGGTAGTTCATGGTTCCTGCTAGGAACCATAGTCTCCACGGGATGTTTGTCCAGCGACTCGTACCATTGAATAGCACTCCCAACGAGAAAAGCCCAGCTCCCCCAAAAAGTTGCAAGCGAAGCTTCGTATTCCGCGCCGCTGTTACCAAATGCAGGACCTAGCGCACCACAAAGCTTGGAAGCTATTAGCAATTTCTCTACGGTCTCATTGCATTGCTTGAAACGTTTTACCGTAAAACCCAATGCTCCTATCAAATTCCAAAAACCAATATGCCATCCAAGCACCTCCCATGCGGGAATATACCATTTCGGCTGCGTCTCCAGCATATAAAGCAAACCCGATACGATGAAACCACAACCACCGACAATCTGTGGTACCCAAAAGATACCGTCAAGTAGACCTTGAGACATCTTATTATTGATACCTGGAAGGGCAGTGAGGCCGGAGATCTAATCCGAATGAGCAAGAAAACACAGTCAATTGCCCGAGAGAGAAGGCTAACCCAGAAGATGGAAGCACCGCACAATTGAGCGAAAGCCGCTAGGAAACCGAGTTCCCTCAAATAATGAGTCTGTAATTCATGCACTGAAGGCCACCAAACAAAGGACTGGCCGGGGTTACTTTCGTCCACCCCATCCTTCATGCCGCTAGTAAGCGAATCTAGCGAGCTCACTACATCTATCTCGGGGCGCTCCGTGATAGATCCTTTGCCAACGAAGTTCCCCTTGTTAGTCTGATGATGTACACACCTATCATTATCAGGCCGTACTCGGATCTTGTCGCCCCCCTTCTCGTCGCCAGCAAGAACCCGTTCAAGCGCCCAACCAAAGCAGCCTGACTTATTATCGTTCATTGCTTCTATGATCAACAGTACGCTTCCAATCTCGAAAATTGTGGCGCCTATGAACGCAGAGACACCTCCGCCAACCAGTATTTCGTTGTGAAATTCTGTGCCGGGTTGAGCGAGCGGGAGGTAGGAGAAAAATGCGTTTATGACCCAGACTACAGAGCCTAGAGTGAAAATCACTGCGACCAGCCAGGACACGTCCCAATATGGATACTGAGTGGCCATACGTAGAACGCCCTGCAAGACGCTACGAGCTCCAGTAGTCTCCTTGGGGACCAAATAATTGCACGAGGGATCCGAAGACGGGTCGACAACAAGAGTATGCCGGCCTTTGCGGTTGTCTCGAGATCGCCACTTAAACTCGATGTCCGATGCCAGCTGCGCGTCTTTCTGTCTAGGAGCAATTTCTTCGGATACCAGCTCATCGTTTACGCGATCGAGGCTCCCCTTGGAGCAGTCAAGCCTGGTTTTCTCAGGCGATATGTGCTTGAATGAAGCGCGGGTGGGGTTTAAGAAGGAGAAGGGCCCCGTTATGCGATCATGTTGTACTTCCAAGGAGCTGTGACCTCGCAATGGTTCATAGAAGTGGGAATGAAAGGCTTTGTTGCGGGGCATGTCCAATAGTATTGAGTTTACTCGTAGCAATCGTACACAATCAGTCTATAGAGACAGCAAATTAGCACACGTTGTTTGACCCTGTAAATTTTGCAAGGGAATAATTAGCGGTAGCTCACGCAGTCCAATAACGAGTTGCTACGATTCTCTTATAAAAGGTGCCCTTAGGCGACAGGTGTATAGCAGGTGTCTTGGTCTTTTTCTCGAAGTGCTACAGGAAAACTTGGCATGCATGTCAACGGCAACGTTCCGCTGAAGCGCGCTTCGATAGCGCCCACCGCCACCGGACACAGATTGGTTGTGGCCCACTACTCCGTACATCTCTTTATTTACTCATGGAGAGCTTCATTCTGGGGGAAATTAGGTACAAATTGTATGCCTATCCAGCCGTGGAAAACCCAGCAGCCGTATGAGTAATATCACACCACATAGCATCTTTAGGCCCATGCATGAGGCTTAAGCGGAGAGTTCTCCGAAAATCCAAGATGCGGTCGAAGGATCACGATCTCGCACGTATCTCACAGCGGGCGACAAGGTTGACCGAGTGAGAGACGCACAGCTCAGGCGAGGGGTATCACAGTCCCGTGTTCACACTAAAGGTTGTTCAATTACATTGTTCTACTGGACAATCCATGCTGGTCCTAAGCTGAACTTGTTATGAACAATGGAGCCACAGAGGATGTTACCCGAAGCTACAGAAGAACGACAAAAGAGTCTTCATCCACTGTTGATAAGATATGAATGCAACACCTGTGGTGAAAGCATCAGATCCTCCGGATATCCGAAGCTCTGCAAGGGAGTGAATTTACGATCTGTCAACATTTACTATACAATTGTGGCCTCGACCTGAGGACCAGTCATAGTTCAGATTACCGCAAGGGTCGAATCGGTCATTCACACACTGGATCGAAAACACTCCCAGCTCCCTTGTCGTTCTTATCATAACGATGGGGTTCCGTCTATCCAGTACATGCCATCCAGGTTGGTCTTCATATCTGCGGCGATGATCTGATCGTAGCAATGGAGGACTGGAGCAGTACAAAACGAACGCGATACTCGTGGGCTCAGTCCGTGTGATCAGCTGCGATCGATGATGACAAGTAAAGTGATCGCCGAGGGTCACGCGGCCAGTGTCGCCCTTTATGGACATCAAACATCTCTATTTGCATGAAGGAGCACTTAGTCGCATGCTGGAGCTATCACCCATGGAAAATTTCCTTCTTAGGTTCAGTAGCCCCTTGAGCGCTGCACTGTCTTCATCGCTGTTCTTATCCCCATAAATGTAGGTGGGCGCGTTGCCGGCATTATTTGGATTTGTTGGCTCGAATGTCTTTGTAGTCTAACGTCGCTAGCTCCAGCTTGTTCAATAGCATTCATGTCTTGACATAATCTCCGACTACACGAGCTCTGCGGGAGGAAGCAGATTATGGACTGACCTTCGGGGCGGTTTTATGTGTGAAGAGCGAAGCCAAATCAAAACATATCTTCTTCCCAGAGTAAACACATCGCAGAATTACATCGTATCAGATAGGGACCAAAGAAAAGTAGCCGCCAAGTCGGCGATTCTTGGCCCTTGATACTTGGTAGCTAGCACTGACTCGGCACAATCGCGAACCTGTCGGAGGTGTTTGCAAGAAGGCATCTCTCTAATCTCGTGTTGTATCCTGTTGTACATGAACATTGTCTCGGCTTGATTTCCCAGTCATTGGCTTGATGCCTACTGGCTTTGGAAGAGGCAGAGACTGGAGGTGCATATGAGTCTGTGGTTGAAAATGATCACACACAATGCGACTCGCGGTACGGGTGATGGAAATTGAACGCGGTACTAGTGATAGAGATTGGCAAGCACGTCACAAGTCAATACAAACGGAGATGACGGGAACACGAAAGTAGTTTACTGCGATGAGTCAAGCACAAGAGATCTTTTGAATCGTGTTGGGGCGTTTCGTATTTGGTATGAGTCGCGGTTTAGATGGGCTTCGCCTTTTGCTGTCCTAGCGAAGCCCAATCCAGCGAAATAATTATGTTCAGATGAAGACAGCCTGTCAGATCCTTGATTGGTAGAGGCCTCTTATGTAATTAGGGCCTTGGCAGGCCACCTTCTATCGAACCTCCGTGACTACCCGTACGAAGCCAGGCCTGGCTCGGTCTCAAGCCCCCCAACTCTCCGTACTAAATTAGTCTTGAATCGTGGTTGTCACAATTGCATGCCACTCTGCATGGCCAGTATGCGAGAGCGATAAGGCATACAGAAACTGTGCTGTGATTCGTTCATGCGTTGCGTGTCACCTTTTGATAACGCGTCCAAGAGGGGCTAGGCTAGCGAATGGGCGTAGGAAGGTTTAATCTCCGGGTGCCAGTTGCACCAGCCGGGCTTCGAGAATTTTCTACCAGGCAATCTAAGCTACTGCGTAGCACAGGCCCCGCCATCTGGATAGGGAGGGATCATCATGTGTCAGTCACTCGCGCAATCACAGACTCCTTGCTGACTACTATACTACTAGCTACGAAACAATACCATATGTCCTCTATCGCTCGGATCACAACGCGACTCATGACCCTGTCAAGAACGCTCAGTCTCGGAATTGTCATTGCTGACCATCAGTAAGCCATGCCCACCAGGCTATCAGGCTGGCATCCTGCAGGATCGAAGGGAAAGAACGCATACACAGTAGAAGCTTTACCAGGTGTCAACTTCCGGACAACGGTCCAACGCCATGGCGACGCCATGGCGGAATGGCACCTGGCAACGAGAAGGGCGACTGCAGACAGCCAGCGCTATCGAACTTCGGTGCTAGGGCTTATCTCGATCAAAGCATCGCGATTGGTTCAAGGTGAAACCCTTTGGCGCCAGCGAACTTGGGTGTCGGAGTGTGAGCCTTTTCCTCCGTCAAATTCCAAAGCCTCTTCCACCAATAGTATCAAGGCTGATGCAGCGTGATCGGTGGAAATCTGGAATCAATGCGTTAGAAGCTACGTGCCGCATTCATGCTTTGGCGATAGGTCACGGTTTCATTGCGGTGGCATCGACACTTACACGAGCGAGAGAGGTGAGAGATTCCGCTTTGATCTGCCGTCAGCCAAAGCGGAAAACAGCGGTGTAGCACACTCTTCGCAAACGCCTGTGTAAGCGTCGACCCAATGGATCTTGAATAATTTGGCAGTCGCAGAATCCTCGGCAGAACTCAAATGTACAATTACGCCGGAAGATTCAGGTGACCGCGATCGTGATCAAGGAGGAGACTAGGATTATTCCCATGGGATCAGCCAGAGTCGTGGCGAATCAGCGTGTGCCACAAGGCTCTTTGCATTGAATCCTGCTGATCAGCTTTGGAGGGAGTCGGATACAGACAGACTATGGCCAGCGGACGGACGCCTTACCGGAACGGTGAGCAGCATTCTCTACCACCAGGACAGGCCAGTTACCGCAGCCCCAAAACGTGCCAAGGTAGACGGTACAGTGGTACCATAGTACGAATCAATGTGTCGGCTTATTACGCCCGCGCCACTTGCCGACCAACCACGACAATCAACTGTGTTACCACATTCAGCCTAGAGCGCCTCCTGTAGCCAGGATTGCTCCAATGTCTGTCTCTCCTTATTTTAACATCGGGCGGTACGGGGCTTGCGTACTGGCAGTGGCTAGAAAAACGAGGCTACGCGTAAGCCCTGCCCTGCAGCCCCCTGTTGAGCCCACGTCCGGTGACGTTCCACGCCTTCTCGGCCTCTCGGCTTCCCACATCCTCCTCATGCCGAGCTGCCGACCGTCACGAAGACTGCGAATCACTTGGCGGCAATAGCCTAGCCCCATCCCACCCGCATCTGTCGTGCACCATTGCACATCATTCCCTTCTTCCGGCCTAACGCGCCCCTTCTAGCCTCGCCCTGCCTTCTCGTTTGCAATTGTCTCGCCCTAGTCTGCTAGCACCGCGTTGGTAGGCTAGCAGGCTAGAGGGCCATGGATATAGCCCTGCAATAATCGACTGTGAATCATCCTTTCACTACGAAACTCGCAAGGCGTTAGGGCTATGCAGTATGCACGTTAGACTAGCCGTCAATCATTACCCCCATGGTCCACTTCTCCCAGCCGCTACGTCCTCTACCAACCATTCGCTGACTCTGACTTCAACTCATCCACTTCTCTTAATACCAATCCAAGGCTCCAATCTTCCACTCCTTACACCACACCACAAGTCATCTCTCTTCACTTTCCACCTCTCGCCTCATAGCCTAGTACTTCTTCATCCACTACTCTAACGCTCTCTGCGCCGAGGCTGCCATTTGTTGATCAGGATCCCAAGGCCCCAATTGGAGCCAATGTCTGCCTGAGGGAGAGCGCGAGGTTTAGTTAAAGAACAGGACATCAGGATTGCTGTTATCTCTGTTCTTTCTGGACTGCCACAAGGAGGACTTCTTTCCTTTCTCCTTGCACCCGGACTTGGCCTTTCTGCCATGTTGCCAACACCTCCTCAATCTCCGCCACTCAATGGAGTACGCTCGCCAGAAGATCGCCTCGGCCTTGTGCTGGCCAACCGGCTGGAACTGACAGGTATCCTAGGAGTTGGGGCTTATGGCGTTGTATACACAGCGGTTGACATTCACACCGAGGTGCCCTATGCAGTCAAAGCTCTGAACAAGCTGGGTTTAGATCCAAGACAGCGAGCATTCCAGCAGCGAGAAATACAGCTCCATCATGCGGCTAGCCATCATCCAAACGTTGTCTCACTTGTCAAAATCATGGACTCCTACGATTGCACTTTCGTGGTCCTTGAATTCTGCCCTGAAGGAGATTTGTTTTCGAGCATCACTGAGAAAGGCTACTACCTGGGGAACGACCTGATGGCCAAGCATGCTTTTCTTCAAATTCTAGATGCGGTCGACTTCTGCCATTCCATCGGTATCTATCATAGGGATCTCAAGCCTGAGAATATCCTGGTCACGGACGGTGGTCTGACAGTAAAGCTTGCCGACTTTGGTCTTGCAACCCAGGACTACATCACAGACGACTTCGGTTGCGGATCCACTTTCTACATGTCACCAGGTAGGGGTTCTCGCTTTCCAACCCCCCAGGTTCCAACTAACATTTGTCCCTAGAATGTCATGAGACTCCTTCACGTTCTTCATGTTATGCATCTGGACCCAATGATATCTGGAGTTTGGGCATCATTCTGGTGAACCTCACCTGCGGCCGTAACCCCTGGAAGCGAGCATCCATGGATGACTCCACTTTCAGAGCCTACCGGACTAATTCCAATTTCCTGAGCTCGATACTACCCTTATCTTCGGAGCTTGATGCCATTCTGGGCCGTATCTTTGAGTGTGACCCACGAAAGAGAATTGGCATTCCAGAACTCAGGTCTCTCATCCTTGGATGCTCCACGTTCACGACTCGCTCGATAGCAGCGCCACCAACGCCTCCCTGCGAACCTCGGTGTATTCCGGGGGCTGCTCTCAATACTGTACCGGATCTTCTTCAACCTCTCGATCAATGCCTTGCGGCCTCCACTGTACCAACAATGCTGTTATCTGCATACCCTGTCACAACACAACTATCTACATCATCTGAAGGTTCCTCCGTTTCGGACACTGGATCCACCTTTTCAGCAACCTCAGCAGCCTCTTCCTGTTCTTCGTCATCGTCTTGCAATGGGTTTGAGCAGGTTACCAAGGGCTCAGAGCCGACATACACATGTACGCCACCCCAAGCACCAACACAACGAGCAGCGCCCTTCTTCGGAAACTATTTGCCAATGGATCCTTTTCCGAGGCCCATGGTGGCTCCATCATATATGGCTGCTGTCTCGGTGTGTTAGATGATCAGTTCTGGTTTGCTTGAGTGGACCCAATTTGGCTGGCTATTTTCATGGGGAAACTTCATCACACATGCCGTCTCTGAAGTAATCGTCACGCGGACCCCGCTATCACGATTTGGACCTCTTTCTCCTTCATTGTATTTGTATTCCCATGGATGACCTATGGACTGGAAGGCTTTATCATTTATGGTGGTATATTGCGAATTTAAAGACATGCTATAAAGAAGCGACGGAGCAATTGGGAGTTTTGAAATGATACCATGGGTGGATGTTTGAGCGTGGGTTGTGACGGAACACTTGGATGGGGATTCCAGGGCACTAGGAACTCAATAGAATTTACGGGAAGCCAAGTGAATTACAGGACCTGAAGACCAACGACGAGCTATCAGTTTGTGCCTTGTTTCGGGCTTCTCATCAACCTTTACGACTTCTACCCCGTGGGTTATGCCAAGGTTTACACACCTCCTGGTTTAATGATACGACCATGCCTTGATGGAGTGAGAGCGATTGTCAGCATTCTGTTTCTAGGGAGCCAAGATGCCCCCGGACTGTGTCCAATTTGGTCCTTCCTCACGGATGGAGGGCCGTTCCACCAATGGCTTGCTACTAGGGCTATTTCAATTTTCTTCACATATATTAAAGCATTATGCTTCACAGCAATCATAATTGTGGCGTCCAAGGATGCCTAAAAAAGTGTACATAGAATGATGGGATCCTGAAGGATGGAGCAGGGATGGCATAGATAGCTGAGACCAATGCAAGCAGCCTTGCAACACAAAGGATTTGGGACGGTGCTTTATCTGAGCGTGTCGCTGTCTGATCCTTCGAAAACGACAAATCTTTGTTATTATTGTCAGACATGCATTTGTACGGCGTATCCAACATTCGTCGTATCAGTCGCTGCCTGAGCGTTGGTATTCGGCCGAGTATTGCCACAAAGGTATGACCATCTTCCCCAGCCGTAGGATGGAAGGATTCCAAAGAACGATATGGCTGTCAGCATTCAATATGATCAATTACGACCTCACGAAAAGGCCGAGTACCTTAGGCGGAATGATCAGTGTAGATCTAATTGGACGCCTCACTTTTCCGTACGATTATGCAGGCGGCGAGGTCAGCGTGTATCGGCATAAAGCACTCCGTACGGCAGCCTACCTACCCCTCATTTCCATCCCCCACGATCCAGCCTGAATCGTTTGGGTACGTGCTTTTTCCCTTTCGCCACAGCGGCAGAGCGCTTCTCTCTTCCAAATGCTACATACATACATACCTTGGCCAACATGCATACACATCATGCACCCTCCTCCTATGTACGCGGCACGGTCATGTTTTGAAGAACACAATCCCGCGCATCCGAATGGACGGCCTTATTCGCACTAGAAGCTTGAGTCATGAACACCGCTATCGCCGTCGCTGACATGCAGCAACTCAAAAAAGCGATGCGTAATTGCGCCCGTACTTGATCTTCAACGCGATCAACGCCAAACGCCGGAAAAGGATAATGGACTGGCGACCCGGGCCTTCTTTTACCCCAACGGGTTTAATGGTGAGCACAGTCAAGGTGGGATGAAGGGCGTGAGGTCGATGTCAGCGACTAGGCTGAGAGATTCTGATATGCAATCACTCTTGGTGAAGACGGGTATCGTGTGATGATTTATTGGAAGCGAGTATATACTCGTAAGTCAGGGGACGCTAGAACCTAGGGGGAGGGGGTAGAGAGGTTATGATTTAGGTATATCAAGTTAGCTTTCAGTAGTTAGGATTAGAAAATATTCTAAGTCTAGATATTAATACTAGTAAGAAAGATATAAGGTACTCTTATATATCCTAGATAGTAGTAAGTAGTCTTAATTACTAGTAACTTTTTATACTTATAAATTATAATTAGGCTACTACTATCAAATAGAATTATTACTAAGATTTAGGAATTTAATCCTATTGAAATTAGAGTTCTTTATAATTAATTAATTAGTTATATAAATAAATAGAGTATACTTATAAGAATCTAGTGTTACGGTTTCGGCCTGCAGCCTCGCCATAGGGCTGAATGTCTTGGCGCACACATCAATATCGCCTGCAAGGCCTACATAATCATAATTCAGGCAGTTCACACTCCGCTATTCGTGACAATTGGTAGTAATACCCCGTTCTGATCGTTAGTACGTCGTTATACGTACTTACACGCCAATGTAGTACAAGGGTAGTACGCTGGGCTTATAACCCAGAGGTCCGCGAGTTCGATGCCCGGCATTAGTACTATAGAATTATAGCGAACAGCTAAGACGACAGCCTACGCCTCTCAATTTACCGACGACATGGTTACATCCGTACGCTACGTGGGCAGCACCATACACGGTGCCACTCCTTAGTCGCTTCCGCTTACTATCATATCGACGCCTCCACACACGAGACCGTTGCTACGAGAATAGGCAAAATCCGCCCCTCTATTAGTACCTACACTCCCTAGGCCACTACCTACCTCAACACTAGTCGCCCTCCTTACTAGTGCTCCTACTCCCAGGGCCTTATATTCGACGAGATGATCTCTTAAATGAGCCGTTATCATTGCAGCCACTCACTAAGCTGCCCAGCTCGTGGTGTTAAACCACTTAGTCCTCCGTGCCGATGATAATTACACTACCAGCCAGTCGATCGACCCTCATCAGGCCAGTCGACCAATCAGAAGTGAATCGCCATCGCTAGCCTTCCTGTCAGAAAATAGTCTTATGATCTACGCACGAAAGCACGACTATAGCCTACGATCCTACGTACGGTATCAAGGGCCAATCTTACAGAGAATGCTAGTACTATTAGCCGGTACTTCTTTTACATATCTCCACGCCACAGCTGTTAGCCAGTCCTAGCACCAGCTGCTTACGTCAGGCCCCACGGCCTTTAACGACATCATATCCGAGCTGTCACGACTCCTCCCATCAAGACAGCAAGTGGCTATCCTACACGGCCGCGAAACACCTATATCCAGCATGCATGCCACGTAGCAGCATCGCTCCCACAGCATATCGAGTGCATATTCATTGATTCCGACGGACGCCTACGCTACGCCGTAAGAGGCCTAGCGCTGCAGATCTGCACATTTCCAAAGACGTCGCTAATCGACTGGAAATCGCCTGTCTGATATCCAGTCATAATTGTTCCGGATCCGCCAAGACACCTATGGAACAGTCAAAATTTCGCCTAACGGCCGCCATATGTACGTATTAGTAATGCTGAGGAGGACTATAAGCATATAGGTAATGACTCTGATTGGTCAGGACGGGCATGCTGTCGCTATTATGTCGCTGTCGCTTTTCGATTTTGGTGGGCATATTGTCACGGTACGACTCCGGTCACGTGACTAGTCTTGGCATGGAATGCTTGGCACGCACATACCTTGCCCGCAACCACGTAGATAGACATCATCATCAATATTATTATCCACCACATAACGTATCCACGTCATTGTTCTGACATGTCCGATACTACGAAGGGCGGGCTATCTATGGCCCTAGAGCGATGAGTCACCTGCGACTTGGATATTTAGGTCATGGAGGAGGAAGTTAGAAAGAGCAGGGAGACGTACTTTGAGACAGTCACCTGCGACGAGGACCCCGTGCGGGATATATATATAATTCAGTCGTCTTTACGGTACTACCTCTTCGCGGTAATGGATCTTTGCCTCAGGGCCTCTCCGTGCCTTACAGCTAGTGCACTAGGCATACTATAGGGAGCCGAACACCTCCGAATTAGGACTAGCGCCGCCAAGCCATTAAAATAATGTTAAAATTAGATACCTCACTAAACGTCTGCAAATCAGCTAAATCAGCTAGTCCGAAATCCGCTAAGACTTCAGAATTTCGCCGTATGCCCATACCATTATCCGCCCTACAGCCGCCATACCAAGACGTACGCAATGGCAATGCTTTGGAGGACTACAAGCAGTATGGAAGGCATGCTCTGATTGGTTAGGAACGCATGCTGTCGCCGTAGACAGCGAGGGCGCTATCTTTTTCGATTTTGTTGGGCAATTGTTACGGTTTCGGCCTGCAGCCTCGCCATAGGGCTGAATGTCTTGGCGCACACATCAATATCGCCCGCAAGGCCTACATAGTCATAATTCAGGCAGTTCACACTCCACCATTCGTGACATCTAGATTCTCTTACTATTTACTACTACTTCCTAGCGCTTATATATCAGGGTCTAGCGGAGGTAAGAGACATGGATTTCATAAGGGATCTAATGAAATCAGCTATATATCTTATGATAATAGACTGATTTATATTAGAAATTGGATATCACAGTGATATGTTAGCGTCTTAGCACTATGTAAAACTCTGCGTGAGACAACCTGTCTTCCTACATATATCAATCAATCCATCTACCATGCTACCATTTATGGCCTACGTCCAACAATTTACATGATTTTTGGTGCATCATGCTTCTTAGGCCCATGCCTATTACTCGTACCACTTGTATATGTGTCATACTCGGTAGACGTTGAATGGCTGGTAAGTTAGCATACTCAGGCATATTGGCAACGTCTTGGCGGGCGGCCGGGGGCGTCAGACACATCGATCTTGGTGGAACATCTTTTGCACCAAAAGAAGTAGTGCCGAGCAACGCGCATCTTTTGGTATTGTCGTGGCTACCCGTCTTAATATTTAGTAACCATGATGTTTATAATCAACATTGTAATCACTTCCTCCGATGTATATGCACTTCTAATCATCAAACCTCACCAAGCCATCGATGATGTCCAGGCGTAGAAAAAAGAATCATGGGTCGAGCTCACACGATTATGAATGTATATATAGGTCCCTAGATCTTTGTTTTCTTTGGAAGAGTCCCTCACAGCAAGCAATCAAGCAGACTTCTCTATCTTCACATCCTTTCTTCGCTCACCCAACTTGAAAATTGATTGCCTTGTCGGCCTCCCAAGATGTTTACTTCATTAGTGTCAGCTCTTGTAGCTTTTTCTTTTTCAATTACGACAGCCCGGGCCTCCTGTGGCCAAGGCTTTGCTCTGCTCAAAGGTCACGTTAATGAGGGATGCACAGGTAAGATGCTTAGCGCACATCAACAACCACATGTATGCCGATTTCTTACTCCACTTTGCAGGTAGTCGCAATGAGCTCAATTTCGACGGATCTGCGGAGAGCATCCATACGAATGAGAACCTCTTATCCTACGTTTTTGTCGACGACCTAAGCGGTCTCGACTTCAGCTACCTGTTCAAGACAACCGATAGCCGCTATGAATACCTGAACACATACGGGTCGATCAGCCCTGGAGCCTGCATCAACTTCCACGAAGCTGTCAACTTCGCCTCCGTCCTTAGGCCAGGGCAGGGCTATCGACGCTCACTTGACGCTCCCGATGCACCGCTCAGAATGATTCCCCACGATGGGGTTATGCAGCCGAGAGCGGTGTCTTCCAACAAGGTCATGCAACCGCTCGACTACGACAGCAGTACGTACCCCATGTATTGCCTCGAACATAACGGTACCCTCACCCCCGGCTCCTGCCACGTTGGAAGCACTCTGGACACCAGGGACGACGTCGCCGCGGTCGAGAAGCAGGCTGACCTTGAAGGAGTCGAGTACCAACTTGGAGGCGTTTGTCTCATTGCCACTAATCAGCGCGCATATCCTGCCACCGCGACCGTTCCAAACCTTCGATTGAACGCTGGCGAGATCACAGATTTGGCAACCAGTCTGTGCAATGACTACAACCTTGACCCGAACAACGATCATACTAGAACTGGGTATTTCGGCACTATCTCTGAATATGGCAAAGGCTATGCAATTTCCTTTTATAGAGGTACTGCCGCTTCCAACCACGGGACGGTGCCAAGCGATCTTTTGTATAACATTGTATATGAAATGATTGCCTGGGTCGTTGGGGTGCCCAATGCGGGGAGCGGCTCGCTCGATATAGTGAATGCCGCCGGAAATATTGTCTATGGCACATTTAAAGTCTCAGCATCAGAACATTAGCGCAATGTTTGGGGTGATAAGATTACGAAAACATCAAGAGATTCAGAAGGAATATTAGGGACTTGAACTAAGGAAGGTGATATAGATTCAGATTCATAAGTAAACTAGAGAATATCTGTAAAAATCCAGATTTTTACGTACATTTGGGCAACTCACCTCTACTACCTAGCGATCGTTATTCTTAGCGTAGTAAGACCTATAGGTTTAAGTACGTACATAGTAGACTAATTAGACTGACCGTCGAGTCGGGTTTCGATTCCAACTTTTGGAATCGACCGAATACTCGGGTCAGGCACCCGGAATCGACCCGAATACTCGGTACCGACTTTAGGTACCGACTCGAAAGTCTTAAATACTCAGTACCTCTTTTAGGTATTAACTTAAATCGCTAAGGTACCGAAAATTAGTACGGGCTAAAAAAAGGTCCTAAGAATAGTAAGATTTTAGGCTATTTTTAGAAAAAAAATTAGGCTTAAATTTTTTATTACTAATCCTATTTCTTATTCTAAGGAATATGCATTACCTTTTTATATTACCTAGAAATAATATTTAAAATATTAGTAATATTATTATAATTAGTACTAAAAATAGTATTATTAATACTAAAAATAGTATTATCTTTAGTAATAAACTATATATATTAGTCTTACTAATCTAGTCTTTAATTCTTAAGCTTATATATTACCTTTTTATATTACCTAGGAAATAGTACTAAGAATATTAATAATAATATTATGGATAGTACTAAAAATAGTATTATTAGTACTAAATATAGTACTATTTTTGGTAATATATTATATATATTAGTCTTATTAATTTAATAAATCTATAAATTTCTTAAGAATATATATTACCTTTTTATATTATTAGGTAAAAGTACTAAAGATTTTAGAAATATAATTAAAAACAGTGATGACTAATAGTCTTAGCGATTTAAGTTAATACTTACTCGATTCCTACTTTAGGTATTAACTCGAAAGTCTTAAATACTTAGTACCTAAAAGAGGTATCGACTTAAATACTCAATTCCAACTTTTAGTATCGAATCGCCAAGACTCGAGTCGGGTACCCGACTCGAGTTCGAAGTACTAACTCGACGCGGTCAGTCTAAGAATAATAGATTCAGTCATACCTTTATCACTTATAAACCGATTTACATGATTTCAGGGACATTTTACTCCTTAGGCTAATACGTATCTTGTATTATATTTAGATATATGTTATAAGTAGTTATTATAAGTAGTAGGTAAGATACTACTAAAGTATACTTAAGTAGTAGGTATATTAGTAAAGTCTTAGCGAGCGGTCGGGCGCGTAGCGCTCGGGTGCACGAGTGATCTCCAGCGCCATCAACGCCAGAAAGGATACCCTATGTATGATACGACGTCCAATAATCAAATGACCCGTTTATCCCAACGGATATAAGCACCAACTACTTTAGTTCAAGACGTGGGATGAGTGCATAACGTAGAATATCATCAACAAGCCAAGAGATCTGATACATCGAAAACCCGGTATCGTGCATGATTCGTTACATGATTAAACCTCACTCACACCTCCCCATCTACTCGCGCGCCTGCCACCATCCACCTTCATCCACCCTCAGATCGGGAAAGGAGGCTTATTCTAGAAGGGGTGCCCCACGGAACGGGATTTATGCGGACCCGTCTTTCTCCAGCGATTGGGAAAATTCCACCCACGCACAGATCTACTTAGTATATTGTCTCACAAATGCTATACACAGCCCCCCCCCGGTTCGGTGACGCTTGCGCGGCGCACTTTTCCCCCCACATGATGTAGTTACAGTAGCTGTCTGGAAACAATGGTCAAACGACGGATGCAGCTGTCACATCTGTCATCCTCAATCGCAAGCCGCATCCTCGTAAAGACCGAGAATTGATGGAAAGGAGGGCGCTACGAGATGCTACGCCGCTACGGAGTAATTCTAACACTTCTATTTATTGCAATGAGAGTCAGGTGACCTTGTGCATATCTGGCATTCAGCGGGATTAGAGAGCTCAGGAGGCCTCGTAAGCGGCCGCAGCAAGCAAAAACATTTGTTCGTCGTCCCTGCTGCGCCAAGGATCATTATCGTGCACTCCTAATTCCTGCAGCCTATTTGATCGACTCCAAGTGGTTGAGCTATTCACTTTGCTTGTACTCGTACGCACAGCTACTGATTACCGTTCTTGAAAAGCGCGTTCGAAAAAATGCCGCCTGCACCCAACTTGTCTCAGGCTGCGTCCTTCTTGGCTGACTCCGCCCGTTTGGTTTGACTGATCTACAATGCTGCTGCAGCCTTCCTGCATGAGGCGAGCTCATCCTCTCGATCCTCGTCACGCGCTGCAGCTTCGATAAGGGGCTCTCCCAGCTTGGCCTTTCCCTCGCCGATTATCCATGCCCATATGCCTTGCCACCCTACTTTGATCCGCTTCCTCCATTTAACCCAGTCATAGGCGCTAGTATTGCATGAAGCATACTGCATGACAGCATAGGATTCGCCTGGGACTGCTGGCCCAGCATTTGCTGATGATCGACTCTGCCGGTCTCCGAGACATTGCTCAATTCGATGGCTATGGCTTACTGATTTGGGTCGTCTGCCCTGCAGCTTCCACTAGTGGTTGAGTTTCCGACTGGCGTAAGATAAGATCCCGGCAACCTTTTCGACTTGCTCTTGGGCCAACTTCCAGTCCACGGCATCGATGGCATCCCGTATGCCCGGGAAGTATGCCTCGTCGTATCCACTCCAAGCTTGTGGTGCGAATATCACATGGACGAATTGTTCACGCCCGGGCAGCTAGAGATGCACACAGTCAGATCCAATCATGTGCAACGAGGAATCAATCATTCACTCACGCCTCCACCAATGTCCAGCAGGTTTGTTTCGAAATTACCCATCCGAGAGTTATGAGACATGCGCTTGATAGCCATCACGTTGCTCTCGAATCCTCCCTGTCCGATAGCCTCCTCCCAAGCCTTTCCCCAGGCATGGAACTCTTCGGCGTTCTTCGTGAACTCATCAGCTGCTTGGTGGAGAACTGCCAGGTCGATTTTCTCATTATCTGAACCTTTGGCTTTGACATAGTCCTCCAAGTCGTTCACATAACCTTTAACAGCGCTGGCATATACCTCAAAATCGAAGGGTAACAGCTCACGATCCGCCATCTCGAGGATAAGGAGCGCCCATACTTGCGCCATCGTTCGATGATACTGAAACCCTGGATCACCAAACTTCTCCATCCAGTCAAAATGGTCGTAGCAGCTATGATACGGGAAGGCGGGCCCTGAGAAGCCCATGTCGAGTGATGAAGTTCCTGCCATATCCTGGAATGCAACGTAGTCACTGCCAGCTCCCAGTCCTTTGAGAGTACTGCCCTTCTCGGCCCAAATGGCTCGAAGCGTCTTGTTACTTATCGGGTCCGCAACACGTTCGAGGACACGTAGGAGAGCTGTCTGAAGGATTGGTGAAGCAGATGCCTTAAAGTCACCCCCTGAAACAGCAACATCCACATTTAGATAGACGACACCGTTGCGCCGAAGCTCAGCCATCCTGGCTTCAACGTGCTCCGTAGATCCAATTAGATTGTATTCTTCTCCGTCCCTATCAACACTTGTTAGCTGGTGTGACAAAACGCAGTAACGGTAGTTACCAAGAGGCAAATTCAATGGTCCTAAGAGGCTTCCAACCTTTCTTCACCAGTTCGCCAAAGACTCTGACGACTTCAAGCATGGCAGCGGTCCCTGAACCCGGGTCGCTGGCACCGAAACACCAAGCATCTCGATGATTGCCAACAATGATCGACTTTTCAGGTTGCTCAAGTCCAGTAATTTTTCCGAGAACATTGTAGATTGGTCTCCTGTCCACTTCGTCCTGCTCATTTGCAAGTTCCACGACAGGGGACTCCGAGTCGCCACTCCACCACTCAACGTCCGGGACTCCCCCTTGCCAATCACTGTTAAGCTCCATCCCGTGCCCCTTCAGTGCTTGCAGAAGCTTTTGCGCATCTCTCCAAGCCAAAGGAATCGAAGGGATCTTGTTCAAGCCCTTGCTGTCTTCCTTAGAGTCTCTGCGTTGTTCCCCTGGGAGAGAAGCAAACCCTGGACTCAAGACGTCGCCAGCGACCCAAGACATTAAGGAGACGGCCCCTCGTTGCACCCCGTCGCTTGGCATATAGCGTCCGTCTGGATATGGCTGTCCTTTGACGAAGCCATCTTCGGCCGGATCACTGTAGATGATGCATCCAGCGGCCCCTGCCAGCTCTGCCGCCTTGACCTTGAGCGCTCGGTCTCCCTGGGTGCCATAGTACCTCACAAGCGCAATCGAGCCCTTCAAATCTATTCCTTGATTTTTGAGTCTCTGGAAATCCTCCCTCGAGCCGTAATTGGTATAGATAAGATGACCTCTGGCCGTCCCTGTTTTCGAATGGCCGTGGAACACAGGGTATTGTTCCCCTTCTTCCTCTAATTGGGCTTCCCAAGCCATATCGGGAGGTTCAACAATAGCAACTTTACGCCCACCCTCCTTTGGATAATTAAGATATACATCAAATTGCTCCAATCTAACGTCTTCCAGTTGGCTCTCCATGAACAGACTCTGTACATACTCGGCCAGCGCGAAGTTGCCTTCAGTACCCGCAACATGAGGGAAGAGTGTCAAGTATTTGGCATGTTCCCGGATATTTGTCTCGTTGATCTGTTGGCGCACATATGTTCTTATTGAGTCTGGATAGTACATTGTAGAACCTGGGCCATTCCTTCGGCTAGCGGTGAAAATGTCGGACAGGAAAAGGAGATATGCCAGGAATAGAACTAAGCTGAGGGCGAACAATCGCCCCACCAAGATCCAATTTGGTCTGAAGTTTCGAAATAGTATAGGTATTTTTGCCATTATGTATTCTCGAGATGGCAACCATTGACGAAAGGGAAGATTCATGGAGGAAAGGGTGTGTGAGAGGGTCGTAAGACGCTTCGAGAATCGATTGCCTCTGAGAGATATGCCTCCATGATCTACATCAGCTCCTGGCTCGAGTATATCCATCTGCTGTATCTCACGCCGCAGAGCATCGGTAGAACCTCTCGGCGAACTTTCACCCGAGGGCAAAAGGTCCAAACTCGATCTCTCAGTTTCGACAGTAGGGATCCGATACCCATTAGGACTTCTTCCAAGCAGTCCTTGCCTCTCGGCATCGTGGCTGACCTCATTTGGACCTAGGAACGACTGTGATGAGGAAGGGCGGGATGCTTCTTGGGATTCATCGTATGTGGGTATCGGTAAAGAGTCATTTTGACTGTATTTGTAGGGTTTCTCGTCTCCCATGAGGGATAGGCTGGAGGGCTATATTCGTAATTGCATGTTTTTCACCAACCGCCCATCAAATGTCAACCGGTCTAGCAGGGGAGGCTTTGGTAGGCAGGTTAAGTAGTTGCTACGTAGGAAGAATTTGCTTTCGAAGATGCCAGTTGTTGAAGAGTGATGGATCGATGTCATGTATAGACTCAATGTACAGATCTGAATGCTTTCGACTGGTACTTTAGCCCAAAGCGGCATGGCGACACCCCTGTCTCACTGAGCCGCACTTTAAGTCCGGAAATATGGAGATAACTTTTTTCAGCTCTCCCAGTCACAGTCACCCAGTATTCAATTGCTTCACTTTAGCGTTATCATAATTTTTATCACAGTGCGTCTACACAGATACGAGTCCCCGCAACCGAACGTAGGCCTTGTTGAAATCGTTAACTTTTGACCGTTCCATTGCCAAGTAGATACTCCAAAGTATGCAAACCCTCCTCTACTGATCCTTTGGACCTTCGCTTACTGGCACCAACTTTCCAACAACGAGATATTTATCGTCGAATCTCCTGATAATTCTCGTAATTAGTATATCCCTCGGTCACGTGAAGACTATACTTACTCTTCCCAACCCTGTAAAGCCTCCATCTCTTCTGGGCCTAGTCCTTTAAGGTCGTCCAAAGGACCGTTCAAGTCCTTTGTCAACATGTCTTCATCGAAGCTACCACATGCTAGGCCTCGAGACGCATCTTTTCCGGCGAAGTTCTCATAAGGTCCACCAGGGCCGTAGAAGTTTCTGCCGGATGTCACGTCGAAAACCTTCCCTCGCACTGCTAGATATACCGGCATACCCTTCTCGCCATTGTAGGGCTTCAATGTCGGTGGGGTGAATGTGCCTGTTATGAAATTAGTCCAAGCTTATCAGTATCCTGAGTTGTATCAGTATGCTCCGGGAAAGACTGTACGGAAGACGATGGGTGTGGGGCCCTTTGGTAACGATAGAGGTGGGCTCCCTCGCAGTCGGTAGTAAGCCAAGAGTATCAGCAGTGAGAGGAGTATCAAGTTGACCGGCGAGACGATGGAAGCGCTATGTAGAATTGTGAGCTTGGTTGGAAGAACGAGGGAGGGGCATGCTCACGCTTGGCCCGCTATGTCTTGCGCTAGATTGTCACATGTGAGCAGGCGAGTCCAACTTATGAGCTTCCAGTACTTACTGTCCGACATCACGTTAACGTTCAGCACCGTTTGGGTGACAATTCAGTGAAGCTCCAAAGCCGTTGGTAGTACAAGGAGCTTTACACTTCCGGGCGGCGAGGCTATTTTTACGGGAACAGTGGGGCTCCCGTGCCCTGCATCGTGTTTCAGAGCGGCGAAAATACCGGAATTGTCCAAAGCTGCATGCAATACTTTGTTTAGCAATTATGTGAGTCGAGTATTCTCCGACAGTCCAAAAGGCATTTACAAAGGCATTTACAAAGGAACCATGCGTCCTTTCCACCTGCTCTGCTAAAACAGCTGACTTTCGAATGTTACGTATAAGTTAAGCCGCGGTTGTTTCAGCTCTGCCTCTTTGCCGAACGTATGATTTCCCTACCACTGTGAAGAGCCTCCATGGGATATTATTGTTTCGATTCTTAGTGCAGCCGGCAGCAACAAAGCCATGTGGAAGCGCCTAAATTCCAAAGATCGTCAACCCGATAGAGCGGTAGGGAGCCCAACACTTGTCGAAACGACCGCGGACCAGAACATCTTCCGAAATTTCACTAATATCAATAACGGCTCTTTCAGTATCAGCACCAGGCCGGCATTTGGGAGAAAAGGCACGGCAGACGTGCTCAAGGGCTTACCAGCGGATCCTTTGTACGTCTACATGACCAACGTTGACAACGCCAAAAGCTGACATCAGGAAGCAACGCATTGCAGATCCCCGGAGTTGGTGATCCACAGCGACCGTTCTCTGAAGTCCCAACTGCTTCCTCGATCTATTCTCAACCCTCTCCGGAGATGAACAATACGACGCCAACCAATGGCCACCCTCTCAGGTCCTCCTCACTTTACCCTGAAGACGTCTCACCTCCGGAATCGCTGCACAAAAACGACGGAGGATATGCCAGGGATGGGAGAGATAGCCCCGATATTTCACCGATTTCAGATACTCAAAGCCCATCGGCAGCCCCGCGATCGCCTGTGTCTACACTTGGCAGATTCAATAGTAACCTGCCAGTCCCAAGGAAGACTCGTAAATTTTGGAACCGCCCAAGCGCTGACACACCGGAACAAGGGTCCAGTACAACTCACTGGGACGTTTATTCTGGCGAGCCCACCACGAGCGAGAAGGGGAAGCCTCCCTCGACGACCCCAAGCGCGGTGAAATTGCATGCAGACCCAAGTCCAGCTAGGCTGAACGGATATGGTACCTCGACCCACATAAGTGCTGGAACATCGGGTTCCGGGAATGTTATAGGTCGTAAGAGGGTTGCAAGTCGAGACCTCAGCAATACCCCCCTAATCAGACCGGAGTGGAGGGGTGCTGGTGGCCGTCATAAGATCGTAAATCCTCTTCTTGACAAGCCACTTCCTCCTGGTATATCTCCATCTTTCCCGGCTGGTAGTGAGAAATACCAAATCGAACAGAGGGAGAGAGAAAGAGCGGCCCATGAAAGGACCATGTCTTCGACTAATGGAAGGTCTTCAGCTCCCAGAAGGACAAGTCAAGCGTTTCAACCCAGTCAGCCCGCTATCGTGCTTGACAATCAAGAACTTGACCAAAACTCAGCCTCGCCGGTTGATAGAAACGAAAGCTCTCCCGGTGATTTAACACCCCCAGCGTCACAACAGAACCTACAATCTCGTAAATCAAGCTTGACCACGGAAGACACAAGGTCTCCATTGGCACGCAATCCTAGCAATGAAGAAATGAAGGATCGGCGATCGCAACCATTACCCAGTCTACCACAAAGTACTGCTCCAGAAGAAGGCCCTCTGCCTACGCAAATTACGGAAGATCATCGTCCACGCCCAACACCTAGCGCAATGCCAAATAATAAAAGCGAAGAACATGATACAAATCAGATAGAGAGCAGGTTCCGTGCTGATTTAGAACATATGCAGCTCCAAGATGAGCCGCCCAGTCGCTTCAGTACAACAACTTATGCTACCACGACATGTGATAGTCCACCCGCAACGCCAGAGATAAGCTCATACTCACCTTCCACATCCACAACCCCCAATTCGATACTCAACAGGAAAAGGCCTGTGGCGCCTACAGGGCTGCCCAACTCTAGGATGGCTGCCCGTAAGCCTACACCGTCAGAAATGAGCGTCACGACACAGCCATCACCTCCGCCTCCGCCGTTGCCTTCGGAGAGCAAGCGAAAGTCGTTGCCCAAATCTCCTCCGGAAGTAAATGCCATTTCTCGAGTTGCCGCTCTTCAAGCCAAGCTCGATAATTTAAAACGTCGGAAAAACAACTTACAAACAGTAATACATGAGCTTACACACGTCGTGCAACCCAGCTCCATTGCCTATGACATGGCATCAAGGCAAGAGATCAAAAGGACGGTTGAAGGTCTCAACAAAGAGCTCGCAGATGTTTTGAAAGATGAGCATGAGACGGGTCTAAAGCTGCATAGAGCGAAAAAACGTGATGATGAATTTGCGGCATATGAGCCTACGAGTATCTGGGTGAGACGGGTAACAAGCTGATTGATTATGACATGGGCAGAGATCAGGAATCTACCAGCAAGCTTGACTGTGAAGAGGATATTGGCAGCTGTATGGACGATTTATAGCTTATGGGTGATACGGAGGCAAAACTACTCCCGGCCTTGCCATCATTGCATTGTAACAGAAGATGTACAATATTATACATGATGCACCATCTCCTGGGGCCTAATTTGTCGTGTTCGTAAATATGTGATTCATCACTTTATGAAAATATCTTATGCATCGTCTCAGAAGACCTCATTCCCACGTCCACTGCTTGAGCACGCCGAACACCACGTAGACAGATCCTATTTCTTCCCCGACTTCTTGATGCCCTGCTGCCCTGCATTTAATGGGCCCTTACCTTTCGCCTTCTCAGCCATTTCTTTATTCGCCTTAGCGTCTACAAAGACCAATCAGTAATGGAATTTGCATCGAGCTTGGATTGGCGACATACCAGCGCGCTGCTTCGCCTGGAAAGCTACCTCATCCTCATCCATATCTTTCTTCTCTTTCTTGGGTGCTTTGAGGGGCTTGGCTTTTCCACCTGAAACGCAGATGTGAACAGTCTGTGCGAGGGGAATGATTAGGTGTTGTATCTGGACTCACCTTCTCTGCTATTACCACCCATTGTGATCGCAAGTTCGTATAGCAGGATATCTTGTGTGTGAGGACGACCCTGTTGATTGATTTCGCGTGATATCTCGGACTAGCGAAGGGTAAGATGTCGCTAGGTTGAGAACCGCCGAGCGCAGAAAGCGAGGAGGGCAAAGCACGCTTTGGCGCGCGTAGCGCGCCAATTTCTCGCATGCATTGGAATGACTACATGGTTTAGACATTGCCTTGATTCATTTCAATCCATATTTCATTGTGAGAAGGAGAGGTCGCTTTGCTTTGGAAAGACTCTACTCCGGGCCTTTTGCAAACACAGTTGCGGAAGACTTTGGAATTGCTAGGAGACAAATACCGGTTGGGCTGCTTCAGGCCCTTACCGCAACTTGCAAAAGTGGCTAATCTGAAATCCACAAACCACAGAGTCTCTGCCCAATTATAGTGCTGCTTGCGTTCGTTTCACGATATGGCTTCCCCTTCAGCTTCGCCTCCTTCTGAGGGCGAGATAGTTGAGACAGGCTCAGAGAAGGCAACTACAGCTACCGCTTCAAATGAAAGCATGAGTGTTGACCGTCCATTCAGAACCCGACTTTCAGTTTCTCGATCCCCTTCGCCGATCAGGTCTCCGAGGCGTTACAAGTCTCGCACTGCATCCCGGTCACCATACCGGGAAGATCGTGGAGCAAAGCGTACCCTGGACGATGACCATTACGATCGTACTCGAAATGATCCTCGACGTTTCAAAGTCAGATACGAAGACTATCCGCTCAGAGATAGACCAAGAGTAAGCGAACCACACCTCGAATCAACTCGGCCCACTGGTCAAGTAAGGAGGTCTCTTTACGGAGACCGAGATATCAATGGGCGGTCACATGAGAAGCTTTCAAGACGGAGTCGAAATCCGGTCCGTTCTAGATCACAGCGATTGGAGCAAGACCAATATCCGGGTAAAAGTCGAGAAGCTAGAGACCAGTGGCGCGAGCAGGGTGACAAAGGGTATGGCGAAAGCAGGAGCAAGCTTTCTACAGAACAGTCAGTGAGCGATCGGGGTCGTTCCCCTGTTGCTACTGCACATTTGAGGCAAGAGGCTGAATTCCGAAACGACCAGACGCAGCATCTCGACAAATCTGCTGAACAATACAATGGGTCAACAGCTAAGTATGTCCATCCACCTGTTTGCTTGCATGCAACTGACATCAGCAACAATAGCAGCTCTATACCGGAAGATGCTACTGGGGACAAGGAGACCATGCAACCTGCGACCACACAGCTCATAGATGAGGCCGCATTGATCGAAGAACGTCGCAAAAGGCGTGAAGCAATTAAAGCCAGGTATCGTGGCCAGGCGACACCAATGCTAGTACAGGCGTTGGAGATAGGCAATCAATCTGGATCGCCGGCACCAAGATCAAGTAGAGCAGAGGACAGTCGAACCTTAGGTGAGCTATCTGATTATCTTGGGGACTTCGTGCTGATCTGTGACTATCAGAATTTTCTCGCAAAGCTCCGCCAGTGACTCTCAAAGACACGACGGGTCAAGAATCGCCTACAGATTTCGTAGTCCACAACGATACCGATCTCGCTAACAGCACCACTGCAGCGACTGGGTTCATTCAAGGAGATGAGCCTTCGGCTGCAGACTATGATCCGATAATGGACATGCAGGAAGATAAGATGCGCCATGATCAGCATCAGCGAAAAGACGAGATTCCGTCCGGAGTTTACGATGAGACCGCAGCAATCGACCAAACCATTCTCTTACCTGACACAGAAAACAACCTGCGCCCCGAACGGAGAGCGACTGATACGTTTGACATGTTTGCTGATAACGACGAATTTGACATGTTTGCAGAAGCTCCCGTAGCAACTCGGAGGCCAGAGAAAGAGCTTGCCAGAGCTGTACCCGTTCCTCAAGCCAAAGCACTTGATATGAGCATGCTCGATGACTGGGATGACCATGAAGGCTACTACAAAGTCATACTAGGCGAGCTTCTCGACAACCGTTATCACGTTCAATCGAACTTGGGTAAAGGAATGTTTTCTGGTGTAGTCCGCGCCACAGACCAGAAGACGAAAGGGCTTGTGGCCATCAAATTAATTAGGAACAACGAGACCATGTAAGCACATCTCGACAATTGCCCGTTTCCAACACTGACTCCTAAAAGGAAGAAAGCGGGCCTCAAGGAAATCGAAATCCTCCATAAGCTATCACAAGCGGACCCAGAAGACAAAAAGCATTTGATACGGCTTGAGCGATATTTTGAACACAAAGGCCATCTGTGTATGGTCTTTGAAAACTTAAGGTAAGGTTGCAAGGTACAATGGAATGGGCAAAACGCTAAAAGCTATAAGCATCAACTTACGCGAAGTCCTGAAAAAGTTTGGAAGAGACGTTGGTATCAATATAAAGGCGACTCGTGCATACGCTCAGCAGCTGTTCCTGGGCTTAAGCCTCATGCGAAAAGTCAACATTCTCCATGCTGATCTGAAACCGGACAACGTGCTTGTAAGCATTAGCCACTTCTCCGGCCATATATCATCATGCTAATGGCTCGCAGGTCAACGAGTCCCGTAACGTGCTGAAGATCTGTGATTTGGGCTCTGCGTCCGATGCATCCGAGAATGAGATTACGCAATATCTTGTTAGTCGGTTTTACCGAGCCCCGGAAATCAGTAAGTAATCGTTGACGTTAGTGTATGTAAAAAAACTGCTAACCGCAATTGAAGTTCTTGGTATGCCATATGATTTCGGGATTGACGTATGGTCGATTGGATGTACTCTGTTTGAGCTTTACACCGGGAAAATCCTTTTCACTGGGCGCAGTAACAATCAGATGCTTCGTGCTATCATGGAATGCCGTGGAAAATTCAGCCACAAAGTCCTACGTAAAGCTCAGTTTGCCGGCTTTCACTTCGATGACCTACTCAATTTCAGAAGTGTGGAAATGGACAAGGTGACAGGGATGGTGAGCTTCCCCTGGAAATCATGCAATACACGAAGAGGACTAGTAGACTGATATTGCTGTACAGGATGTCGTCCGAATACTGAACTTCACCAAGCCTGTACGCGACCTAAAGACGAGGCTAATGGCTAATGTAAAGGGCATGAGTGATGCTGAGATGAAGGAGTTGCATCTGTTTGTGGACCTCTTGGACCGTTGTCTGAACTTGAACCCCGAAAAGCGAATCACCCCTGCAGAGGCACTGCGGCATCCCTTCATCGTCAGGACCAAGGGCTAGTTGTATGAAAACTGGTGTCGCTCGAGGAGATGTGGTAGTTAGTGCTCTATATCGATACTTGGCTAAGTCGAGTTTAGCTTATTGAAATTATTTATGCATAGGCTCGAAGAGGGTGTTGTATGTCAATAGCCAACTATAGAACAATATCATTTTGGAGCTCCATCGCTGACACTTATGGGTAGTCGCCTCACCCCTGTTGACCCTACTTGTTTTGATCGGCTGAGAAAGTCTTTGGCTCATTCAAATCGCGCTCGACCTTCTTGCTTTTGCTAGTTAATCTTTCAGAATGCTTGTCAAGCGTCCCACCTACCTTGCATACCAATCTGATCGGCACCCCCGAGTCCGACTTATCCCTGCCATCTAACTCATTCGTTAGGTCACGTCCGACAACAGTGATAATGACGGGCATCTACTTCGTCACATCCGAGGACGCAGTCTCACTAACAGCAGCTTCCATCTCCCCTCCTTGTGATCAAAATTGCTACCGCTTTCATCGTTGGTGCCTCCGATTCCTCCAGTTCTGGCATCTGTGCTTCTAGGAGTTGGCAACATGGAAACCGGTGCTGCACTTGCTTTTATCGGAAGTTTTTTTCTCCACTGCCTTCCTTTCGTTGACTAGCTGATTGAGTATTTATGTAACTGCCATGTTGAGCTTGTTGATGACGCATTGGGCCTGTTGGGAAAGCGTGTAAATCACAAAGCCGGGTCGTTCGAAATTGAGAGACGCTGTAGCATATATGTGAGCGGCTCCTAGCTCTCATGGTCAGTCGTACCTCTCTCTCGAACAGGGAGTTTCGTCGACGAGGGAAGGCAGGGCTTGAGATGGGGATAACACGCTATCTAGGGGATGGCCTGACGTTGATTTTATATCGGGACCCTAGCGTGAGAAGAACCTTGCCAAACTTCTTGCTTCGGCTTGGGGAAGCGGGTAGATCTCCCTATCATAGTAGTACAATGGGGGTGGCTTCCCTCACGCCTTCCGAGGTTCCCCACAGAGGATCGAGGAGATGCTACTTTCCGTGAGAGGGTCATGATATTGAAGGGTGTGCGAATGAAGACAAGTGGCAAGGCAGCTGCGACGACGACGACGACAACTATAATTGGCTTTTTGCCCCTTTGAAGCTCCATCACCATAGTTGAGGGTGAGAATGGGCAAAACGTTCAGATCAAGATCGACAGCCAGAAGGATGGAGACGCCGGCTTTGAATATAAGATTCCCAACATTGTATAGTGAAACACCTGATGCTGAGAGAGCCGGATGATGCCCAGATGGTGAATACCACGGCCAACAAATCAGGGAGGTGCAGGATCTGAGTGGCGCTCAAATTGGCAAATCATTCAATGAGGATATCTCGCCTGCGATTGTTTTACTAACCTCGAAGGATCAAAGAACAGTCCGCTGAAGGCTGGAAACGTAGACTTCTCCAAGCCAACCTAGGCTTTCTAGTAGTAACGGACTGAGACGGACAAGAGAGCTGCCCAGATGAAGTTCATGGATTCAGGGCGCGAACTGCTTCCACAACTGCGCTAGCAATTCTTATAGCAATAAAAAGCGAGATAAAATAATCCAAGTTGACCGAACAGGCCATGGCGGAAGTTGATATAGAAGGCAAAGATGATAGAGAGGCAGTGGGCGACAAGCTCGATCTCAGCAGTCGAATCTCTTGGGGCCACCATGGTGATGGTCTTTAATTGGGCTACTCAGTGAGCAAGATACAGCAAAACAATGGGAGCGGATGGAAACCGAGGCGGCCACTGAAGTATGGCAGATACCAAATCGATTATGTCAAACAAAGGCCAGAAAGGTCAGCGAAAGAAAGACCGGGAGAACTGGGGATATATATCCGCAGAAAAGGATCTGTGTCCGCCACGACACTCGAGAGCAAGTGAGGATTGAGAATCATTCTACCGTTGCCGAAATACTATGACCAACATTGACCATACACGGAGGGGTTCTGCGCGCTTCACGAGCAACGGCACAGGGGAGAAACCTCAATATGGGCTGCAGTCTCGGCCCCTAGCTGGCTGAAGGAAGTATCAGACTCGAGGACTTTGCAGCAACTTTCGCCATTCAATTCCAGTGTCCTGCAGGCGACTATGGGGCCAAAGGTAAGAGTTGAGCTTGTGTATGCAAAGTTAGCTCACGATGTGCATCGCTATGAATGGCGGAAAAGCAGATTAATCTCAAGCCGTGCGAGTGATGGCTTTCGTATTGGGACAAGATGCTTGCACCGCGTTAGATGGGGGTCAAAACCAGGCACCATGCTAGGGTAACACGAGGAGCTGGGAGTGACGTCGAAGCAAAGTCATTTCGTCTACCGAATCAGCCAGCACCTGTCGCCTTCCTAGCCCGAGTTAAAGTCAGATCATGAAGCATTCAAGCGCTATATAGTCGTGAAAGAAACGTTGCGTGAGATAGCCATGTACTCCTCTCCGATCATTATTTATACCAAACCAGCTTTATACATGCCTCAAAGTTTGCGGAATGGTTCAACGCCTAAAGTTGGCGTCTCGACCATGTGAAACTTAGGTACGCCTTCAGCCTTCCGTCTCTCAAAAAAGTTCTTGCACTCAATTACCAGTAGAGCCCACTCCGCGAGCGCCTTGCCTGCGTATTTGCTAGGCCCGGTAGCAGCGCCTTTAGGCTTTAGTGGGCTTCCATCTGGACCCTTCATCTGGTGCGACTCTTGAGCCATGTGGGCAAGAGGAGGTAGTTTAGGTGGGTGGAGAAGTCTTGCTGCGCCTTTCGAGGCACTGTCTCGATCAATCCATTCTAGGGAAAACTTGAAAGAGAGACTCATGTAAGGGGGATTTGGTCCCATTCTTTTCTCCACTGGAGCTTTTGATGCGACTAGCGGCGCCTGGACCCTCGGTTTTAGATTGCCAGGAATGTCGTGCTGGTTTGGCCTAGGTCGATCCCTAGGCAAACTCGAAGCCGGCATGATACTTTTGAATATACTCCATTTTTTCCTGCCCCCGTCCAAAGTGCGGCCTTCTGCGCTTTTTGCTGGCTGATATATACTGTGCCGAGAGAATGAGTCTAGCGAGCTATGTCTCTCATAGGGATTAACCTTTGTGGCCGAATATGAAGATAGAATACCATCGAACGAAAGGAACATCCCAGCTGGGGCTGGTTGGACGTCGTTCCTCATTATTAGGAGCTGACGTCCAGGAGCTGGCGTAGAGGGTGTCGCGTACAGAGTCTTTCCGGACTGCTCTTGGATGTAGAGAAAGTGTCCCCAGGATTCCTGCAAACGCAGCATGAGGACCGCAAGGACAGATCTATCCAAACCAGGACTACCGCCGTCTACTCTCGCAACCCTCCATATCAGCAACCTCATGTAGAAGGCCCTGACCATGGGACACCAATGGTTGAATTGTTCCTGAAATATTTTCTCGGTCAAAAGCCAGTCGACACACACTTCACGTTTCCTACTGACATCACTGGTAATTGTTGGCCACATAACGTAGAGAAACGAGAAAAGTCGAACCTCTGTCATACTATTCTGGCTTTGCAGCATGTGTTTGCATACATCGAGCCAGAAGGTCCAATCGATAAGAGCTGTCGTTGCACCTAGTCCTTGTTGATACCTCGTCAAGATCGCAAAAGCTTCCTCCAAAAGGTCACATAGAGCAAAGCAAGCATTATGATCGAAAACTGAAGTCTTCCTTGCTGCAGCTTTGAGGACACTACTAAAAGAATCTGCGAACACCGACTGTGCCCTCTCCGTCATGATGCCAGATCCTGACAAGCAGTCTCTGAGAAGCAAGATTAATCGGTTTTCGGCCATTGATCGAACGCCACCATGAGCAGGATGCGGTAAGACGGTGGCATTTGCATCTGCCTCTCCGAGCATCTCGTCGAACGTTACAGAAGGACCAACTTGTTCGATTGGCGGTTGGTTATTGACTCGTTGCATCGTCGCATCCAGCACGGAAAGGATCTGCGCTTGTACCAGTAACCACCCCGGAGAAGCCACTCTCTCCTCCATAGATGAATCTTCAGGCAAAAAGCGGCAGGCGAGATCGATATAGAACTTCGTAAAAACATAAAATAAGTCCGTGTCTTTCCCAGCCCATCTACCAGTCCATGGACCGTGCCACGGGATGTACGCAGTCGCAATGGGTAAGTGAGGTCGGCTACGCAGATATATCAGCATCGGTCGTAGGGACTTGAACGTTAGTGAATGTAGGCATGATGGAAATGTGGTGCAAATTCTGTCCGCAATAGAATCTAGCTTGGCGTCTGGCTCAAGGCTGTTCTCGCTCAATATACGCTTCAGCGTCCCAGGAGGAGTTGCCCATAGTCGCACCAGAATCTCTGCAACGCCGTCGCAATAGAAGAACGCGTATGCTGTGGCCTTGCCGCAGAACGTTACTACACTGGCCGCCACGCTCCTCATTGACATTTTGTCAACTACGTACGCCATTTGGGCGAGAAGGTTCTGTGTGAAGGTATTCCGCACGTTGTGGTAGACGGACTCGGCTAGAAAGTCTGACGACATTGTCATCGTCGATCCTAACGAGGTCGTCGATCTGGATTTTAACGACGCTCGCGGGGTCCTACTTGGTCGATTCCCAGAGGTCAAGGGAGGCAGAGTCCACTCAGGTCTGACCATGAGAGCCGTGACTGCCTCTAACACTGCTGGTCTGTCGTTGCCAGAAACAGACTCGCCATGTCGGCCATTCAGCATCTCCAGCAAGCCCGTCCACCATTTGTTTAGAATGACACTTCGTCTATCGAGATCTTCAGGCCTCAACGATGAGATTGAAGAGTGGTCGGCGTAGGTCCGAAGGAATGGCAACAGCGCAGAGCGAATCATGACGGTTCTCAAAGATCCTGGCCGAGATTGAAACTTCTGATATTCACCATCTAAATTTCGAAATACACTCCACAACTCATCCTTCTTGCGCTGTGTCTCTATCCCCATGCCTTGTACTCGATCGTACGACTTAGATTTCGGGAGTGCGGGCGGATTGCTAAGGCTAGAATATTGCTGGTCCAACGAATGAAGCTTGTCCGTTGAAAAGGACTTTGGGATGGGAGGCACTGAGGGAGTGTGTTGGCCATCTTGACCATCGCTCATCAGAGAGCTGAGTGGGCGTCTTGTCTTTTTGCCTAGAAAGCTGTTCCTTCGTAACAAACCATTGACGGGGGACTTCGCAATGCCGTTGGTAGCGTTTTGCCGTCTTTCGGCTGGGCCTGCATGATTGGCGAGCCGCTCAGGTGCTACAGCAGCCTCCCTGGGAGGTCTTCTCTTGCTTGGCGATGGGGACGGCGAGCGGGAGGTGGAAGCCCAGGACTTTCGTGCGAATTTGGAAAGTGAACCTGAGACTGAGCGTGTCTTAAGCTCGCGATCCGGCGTATGCCCATCTTTATGGTTTGAGGATTCATATGTCACCTCTTCAGCAGACTGATCCGCGCCAACAATGAATTTCGTAATGGTATAATGAGGTTCAGACTCTCGGTGAGTGGAACGTCGTTTGATTGAACCCAACCTTCTTAATGACCGCCGTGTCTTTACATCACCTTCCGACTCCTGCTTTATAGATTTATTCCGCGAGACATTTCCTGGTGTGTGGGCTAAGATATTCTCAGAAAAACTGCGATGTATACTGCTTGTCCTTGTTGGTGTATCATCAGATGCGGTTTCCCCTACGAGCTGTGTGTGACTGGCAGATCGATGGATGGTTGGCGATGCGTCATAATTCTCCAAGTCCAGGCCCTGCGTTCCAGCTGGCGCAGTGGAGACCATATCAGGAGCGATTGGGCCATCGGACATCCTCTGATCGCCAGGCTGCTTCGTGGACACGCTCAGGATGTGGGGCGATAGTGGGTGTTGCGAGCTTCATAACACGGGGCGCCGCTGAGGCCGCAATTGGCATGAATGCTGTTCATGAAGAGTAGTAATGAGAGGCTTTCCAATCCCATGGAAGAGGTGTCAGTGAAATGACAGTATGAGAAGATGAAAGCAGCCAAGAGACAATCAAGGAGCAGAATCTGGTTTATTGTGTAAAATACAAGAGATCCCCCAGCCAATCGACGGGTGCGCTGTCAAAGGTATAAACGAGGGTGAGATTGACAATGGTCGAAGTAGAAGTTTGGAGCCCGACAGCTTTCTCACCTGTCTGGCGGTTGGTGATAGTTGAAAAGCCTAAAAATAGTATTCTCCGGGTCTAACTCATTTTAGGTGGGTAGCTACGTGCACACTGAGCAGCAACCCCTAACGGTTTTGAGAGATAATCTTCTGAATGATTTTATTTGGTCTCGTATTGAAAGTCAATGCATCAGCTGATGATCGACGTAAGACGCTCGCCTTTATTAATCCTCAAATCTTGAGCATCGAATGATACCGCACCTAACCATCCTTTTGCAAATTGGCAATGGTGGATCTCCCACGTTGCTGAATGCACTCCTTGCTCTCGAACTTAATGATGCAGCAGCCATGTGCCGTGTGCAACGTACGTGACCCCTTAGTCAGATTCATTGAAGACTGATATTGAGGAAAAAGGTAACTGGCATGGCTGACCGAACTAGCTTTGCTGCGAGACAATCCCTCTAGCCGGTTGATTCTGCTGTGGGCCCCATATTTGGCCCTAGTGATCTATGCTAGAGGCAATACCTTCAAATCTCCCCCACCATCCCCAAGCCATGCTCGGTCGATGAGATCCTCACGCTTGGGATAGATGAGTTTGTAAGAATGACGGATGGTACCATCGCTGACCTGAGCCACCTTTGCAATTTCTTTGGGCGATTTTGGCTGCCCCATTAGGTACGACGCCATGTAGATGCAAGCCGCTGCAATCGATAATGGAGACCGTCCTGCCAAGGACCCTAATTTGTCAATTCTCTCGGCGATTTCTGTGGAGATCGTGGAGATACGGAAAGGCAGGTGGAGCTTGTTACAGAACCGATCGCAATAAAATTTGGGATCGGTGGACTGGGTGGTCGAATACTTCTCTCCTGGATTGAAGGCCTCTTTTGGTCACATTAGTAATGCACAGCATAGTAGTTGACCTACCAACATAAACTTACCACCAGCCAGATCAGCCGCATCTTTCTTCAGCTTGTTCTGGCTTGAGAAGAATTTCTCCAGACCCTTGAAGATCCTCCCAATGTCTGCTTTTGGGACTTTGGTAACCTGATGGATTTCCTTGAAGGTTCGAGGAACGACTTGCTGCCGGCAAGCAATGAACACCAGACCAGCATTTATTGCGTCGGGTGATTTGCCCCTGAATGCCCCGGCGTCATAGATCTGCTTATACAGGTACTTAGCATAATTAGCGACGCTGGTGGCGAGTTTCATTGCTTCGCATATATCCACTATATCCCGATATGCATTTTGCAGGCTTTTGTTCGTTTTGTCGTGAGCTGATTTATTTTGGGCTCGGTGCAGATCACGACTCTTTCCACTGGCATTCTTATCGAACGCGATTGTCGTCTGTAATTGAGATCCAACCAGGAGAGGGTTTGCAGCTTCACCAACGCGGGAAGGGTCATCGGTTCCTTGATCGTCATTCGCGAATGTCCGCCACTCGGAACGGGTATCCACAGTCCTCTCTCCAAGAACGAGCCCACATGTTCCACAGACCACATCGCCGTTGGAAAACTCTTCAACCAGATTAGGCGGATATTCCTTGCAATCTTTGCAGATCATCTGCATGTTCAGATTTTCCTTCCATTGCTCTGAGGAGCCGTTGGCCATTTTAGAGTCGAGGACACGCTTCACCAATCGCTGAGCTGTGCGCTTTTTGACACCCTTGGGTGTTACACGGAGATCGTACTTGGTAGCGCAAAAGCGGATGAAGAACGGTGAATACAGTTTGGCGGATAGGAATTGAAGGCAAGGCAAGAGATTGCTTGTATGTGTTGGTAGTCGCCAGTGTCAACGGCAAAGGGTGATGACTGTGAGGAGATATAGGGCTCCAAAGAGCTGGCGGTGAGAGGAGTAACTGTACTACTGGCTGCTTTTCGACCGTTCCAACAAAGGACTCTGTGAGGATCGAGTCTCACAGATAGTCGAGAAGACAAAGACTTGCAACGGTCCGTCAACAAAGCTGACCGGCAACTTTAGTTGATCGTAAGGTTGAGGAGTCGACCAAGTAGAGGCAGGCAGGCGGGTGATGGAGGTGGGGGTGGTGAAGAAGGAAAGAATCGTGAATCACAGCTGTTCTAGAAGCCAAGGTCTTAGTAAGCAGGGGCCAAGACTTTGGACCAACCTTTCGAAAGCTGCATGTACATACTGTGATACTATAATTAAGTTCAACCAGCAATATGAGCATACGACCCTCAATGATGTTGCAGTCGTTGAAGGCTTCGGTGAGTGATTGATTGAATGCTGTGTACTCATGGACCTACTAATCGTTTTCAGCGCCTCACGTTGGCCCGTGTTCCCCGACCTCAGATTGCCCTGCAACGGCGGACATTCCTTAACCCCACAGCAGTGCTACGAGGTTCGCAAAATATTCGCACTCTCGGACGCGAAGATGGCTGATATAATGCAACTAAGCGGATCTTGTACAAGATCTTTACCTCCGAGAACTGAAGAACTACAAGCCCCCTGTTGTAAAGGCCTCAGACTCCGAAGGGCATGTACAAAAGTTCTCCCCACCCAAAGCCCCCCAATCGCCGGAGGAAACCGATATCGCGAACGACTTGAAGGCGTATGAAAATCAGCAGGTTGAGGTCGAAGGTCAAAGTAGTGGGGGAGAGGCTGCAGCCACAGAGGAGGATGTATGTTGTTTCTTGTTCAGTTTTACGCTCTTTGTGATCTTCTCAAAAAGCGGTACATACGTTGAGGAGGCGTTTCTTTTCATCTGTTTTGTGCCCTGAGTCTATCCTAGGACGATGAACGCTGACGTGATGGTTGTACAGTGGTTTGAAGAAGAGGAGGAGGAGGAAATAGCGGCTGCTCATTAGGCCTGGAAACAGGCACAAATGAGCTCATACATGGCTTGGTATTCTGGTGTTTCAGAGCTCTTGACTAAACCAATGTACAACATATCCGCAACCAAGTGCTCGACAGGTAGCTCTTTTCCCGATCTGACTGGGTCGCTCGTGCCTATTTGAATCTTGCTATTTCCATCGAAACGAGCTCTACAAGAAAACAGCCCATTCTACAGAGCGAAGGTTTACGTAGTAGAAGTATTCATTGGAGTTGTAAATTACACTTCGTGGTTGCAACCATTCGTTGTAGTAACTAAGCCCTTAGTGGACGGACTATCGTGCCTACAAAAAGAAATCCGATATTACATCATTGATCGTCGGATAATATGTTTCCTTGATAAAGATTAATTAGGTTACCTACACAATATATTACCCCCAGGGTAGAGCTCTTAGTAGGATGTAAAGAATTAGCTATAATTAGGTCCCTAATAGCCCGTAACAATAGTTAAAGTACATCCAGGTCTATCCCAAACCTGGGAGTAATTAATAAGTTTGAAGTGGGTTGAGCAGATGCGAACTCTATATCTCCATATACTCATTCCTAAGCTTCTGGTGTACACTCGTTACACTCGCTACGATCGTCACGCAGACTGTTGGGTATCTCGATCCTAAACAACGTAAAAGCTCAACCTCTTTATTCTGATGTACCAAAAACGCATGGATGCCTTGCCCATCATGCTTCCACCTCACCCTCTTCTGAACCATCGTCCAGCCGAGGACTGCTAAGGCCACATTCTTTCCTTTGCTCGTCCGAGTGCAAGTTCGTACCGTCGAGCTGGATCGCTATACCTTGTTGCTCCGCAGGCAGAGCAGCGGGACCATGTTCGGGAACTGTCGCGTTCCACTCCCTATCGGGCTGCTTTACAACCCCGTTTAATGAGGAGGTAGTCCTATTGACCTTTTGCCTCTTCCTAGGGCTGCCATAATCATCTTTATCATTAGTCTCTTTAGGCTCGTGATTGGCTCCATTTGTCGTGGACTGCAGCTCCGCTTCCGATACGTTCCCACGAGTTCTTTTCACATGTCCTGCCTCGCTCGCTTGACTGCCCATGGGCCAAAGGGCCATGCCGTTGACACTTACCTCGCCAGGGCTCCGAAGGTCCTCTCCGGCTGGGCCTTTAGCCCGGGTCTTGTCATCTGCATCATTTCCTGTCTCGGGTAATTGCTCATACATTCCACCCTCTTTTCCTACTTTCGATGGAATACCACCGTAGATATCTGCCATGTAGTTGCAGGCTTTCCATATTTCGCCCACTTCAACCCCAATGACATCCCACCAAGGTCGCCCTTTCTCATCGTCCGGAAAGGTGACTCCGCAATGCTTGGCGGCAGCGTACAATGCGCCCGTGGCGATCGTCCTGCTATGGTACATTAAACATAGCATAGTCAGGTAGCTGTCGTTCACGAAGGCCCATGCGGCATTCCTGAGACTATTGTTGTCACCTTCTCCAAAGAATAGGAGGAGGTCAAAGAGTGTCTTGTAGGGTGGCTCTAAGCTCAAGTCGAAGCATAGCGCCTCGAGCATCACATCCTCATTGTAAAGGATGACATCCCTCCACCGCCAGTACTCCCTATCCTGTTCGTCTACAATCTTGTGCGGATCTTTTTGTGCAACTCTGACGCATGATATCACAAGCTCCTTCATCTTCCGGCAATTTTCCTCAACCTTAGTGGCTAAGAATAGGCTTGTGGCGCCTACCCTACAAGCATGACCAGAGTTAGTGCTATAATTCTGAGTTGTCTACCGACTGGCAATATAATGTTCGGCGGAATGTATTTAAGGACCCTGCTTGCAGTTGTATATTTCGTACGGATGAAGTTCGAAGAATTAGAGGAACGTACTCGTAATGGTGAAAACCTTGTTGATTGGCTTCCCCCTTCATGGAATGCCGCATGTAGAACCGATGCAAGAAGACAGAGGCGGTGGCTAGGGTGATTTGAGGGAGCTTGAGCATTATGCCGACTTGAAGTATGAAGTTCACGCCTTTGCCCCTGTTTTCGCGCTCTTTGTCTGGTGATAAACCGTCGATAATCGAAGGCGTCCGTAGCAACTCGTCCTCCGTGAATAGCCATTGCGATTCGGCAATCATTAGAACCTCGCTCGGTAGCGCTGCTGATTGTGTCGGAGCGGGCATGGTCATAGATATGTAGAGAAAGCGAGACGATGAGAATGTGAGTAAAGTACAGAAACTGAATGCTCCGGGTCATTAACCGGATAGGGCTAGATCATAAAAGGCCCACCAGATGGCAGTGAATTCTGCTTACAACAGCCATCACCGCAACAGAATAGCTCCAACCTTTCCAATTATACATAGCGTCTCAATATCAATTGAATTGATCTTTACAGCTGTATTTGCCGTAATATCTCTCAAGCGAGGAAATATGTCTTCTCGCACTGACTCATATCTGTCTCTATGCCTCGAGCAGGCCTCCAAGTCTACTCGAATGCAACACCGTCACGGTGCCATTATTGTACGTGGTGGCAAGGTCATTGGTCAGGGTCACAATGATCACAGGCCTGGCTTCGATGGCGGCTTCACCCTGAAGACTGGTAAGCTTGCAGCCGGTGCATCGAGTAGCCCTGCAATTCAGGCACTTGTGCATAAGAACAAGGCGAGAAGTAAGCCATCTTGTCTGAGCAGTGAGCCCGTTGTCCTCCATTTGGCGACGACGGAGAGCAGTGACCTTGGTGGTGGCTGTTCGGCAAATACCCCGTTCTCCCAGCATAGCGAGATGGCCGCGATCTTGAGCGCACTCTCTTTGTCCAGCCACACGGCTTCTTATGGCTCTGCGCGTTCTTCTCAGTTGATGCAAAAACCTGGGTCATTTAGATTACCGGGTCAAGGTAAACGAGAGCTACGACTACGAAACCTCAACTCATACGTCGAGGCTGTCTGCGGTGGACAGGTCTCTAGCAGCGCGGCAGCTGCAACGGAGTCAGCCGGCCTACAGCGTGCTAGCAAGGCATCGGTTCAAGGGTCGCAATTTGAACCATCCTCAATTCAAAGCAACCAGGAAGGAGGAGCAGGAGTGCAACGAGGAGGAGGAGAACAACGAGAACGCGCGGCCTCTTCCGTCGAACAGTGCTGCGAAAGACCGCAACAAGCATCTGTATGGTCCTCATCACAGCCTCCAACAGAACCTTCATGTCCACCACCACACGTCAGAAGATGCACAACAACAATACCAACATAAGTTGCAACATAGTACGGATCAAAGTGCAGCTAAACGTAAAGAAAGAGCTCGTGACCATAGTAGCCGTAGTATCGCAGACGGAGGCCATGGGTCATTCATGTCCCGTACCGCGAAATTCAAGTCCAAACGTAACAGCCAAGCTGTAAGACATTCCCATGTCTAACATGACGGAATGAGAGGCTTACTGGAGCACAGGCTCCCCAAGAGATACTAGCTGTGCGCAGTCACCTCAGGGATTCGCCGACATTTCTCTTGTCGCAGGGTTTGAAGACCTCAAGCTCTCAAAAGGTCAAAGATCGTATGAAGGATCAACGTCTGCGAGGCTCAGACCTTTACGTGGCACGGCTTTGCTGGAGGGAGACTGAGGATCATCCTTCTTTTGAGTGCAACAAAGTCCAAACGGACGTCCTGAAGGGGTTAGAGATAGATCTCCCTAGTGACGGCGATTGCCAGCCTGTACAGACACTCACGGGATCATTGCATGACGAGTTGCGCTTCTGCAAGCCAAAGGGAAGCCAGTCAAACGCCGAGCGCTCTCGATTTGTGCTAAAGAAGCCTACGGCAACACTTTCACGGCCCTGCTATCGCTGCATATCGTACATGTATTCTGCCGGTATCAAGCGGGTGTTCTGGACAAATACCAGGGGTAAATGGGAAGGTGCTAAAGTGCAAGAGCTTGTGGATGCCTTGGAGGGTTCGAGCTCTTCAGCTGGTAATGGAAGTGGCGGTGGAAGTGACAGGAATTCTCTCTTTGTCACGAAGCACGAGGTTCTGATGTTGAGGAAGACTACAGGCCAATAACTTACGCCTCACTTCGTAGCCAAACAAAGCCATGGTACCTAAGGCCCAAACTAGCCAATGCGTTGCTGGTCCTGCTGTTTGCATAATAGGGAGGAATGTAGGGCTGACCGCGAAGGGGCCTTCGTGCATGTGGCTGTGCGGGTCCTGTGGCGCTGAAAGGTGACAACTCCGGTAATTCTACTCTACCTCGCTTCAATTCACCTGAACCTATACCTAATACACTGCCTGAACTTTCTTGCTCTTCTTCCTATCCTCTTGCATATATTCCTTTTCCGGCCGATTGTCGTTATGTTTCTGCACGTCGCAAATATGTTAAACCACATCTGACCAATAGTTCTAATGCGCTAATGTATACTGTCTCGTTCTACTTCACCATCGCCGTCGATGGATCGGACAACAGGCAACCGTCTCGAGCCTGGTGATGCCGTGCCCAACAGGTATAGCTTTCCCATCGTTCAGTCGTCTCTTTGGCCGTTTGCTAAAAGTCCATAACAGGGCTGGTCAAATCTGGGACCCTACCCTCGGAGCTTTTAGAGCGCAAAGACTGCCCATAGCCTTGTCAAAGAGCTCAGTTGCTGCGAATGCTAAAATCGTCAATACCAACAGGGCCCAGTCTCTTCGTCCTTCCATATCATCCTACACAAGCCTGGGTTCGGGTCTTGGCTCAACCGCAACCGCCTACACCTACTCTTCAGCGCAATGCCTTCCATCTTCACTGGTATCTCAGCCGTCAAGCTATTCAACTCAGACCAAGGCACGCGCAAAAGTCCCATGTCGTGCAATCTTCAAAGCTCTACCGCCCGAGGTGTACGACTGCATCTTGCAGCAGTTGAGGGTACTGCACGAGACTCCCGAGTCGCAGAGCTGTCAAACATGTCATGTTCGAGATCTATGTTCGCTTTCGCTGACAAGCAGAGCATGGGACAAGGCTGTAGTGAAGCGACTGTGAGTAGTTGATGGATTGGCAAACCCTGCCGGGTACAGGAATTGACATATTATGTAGGTATGATCGTATATACATCGTAGGGCACGACTCGAAGGACAGCATCAAAAAATTCAAGATGAAGACGGGTGTGCGCTTGAAGCTATTAAGGCGAACATTGCGCGGACGAAGCTTCCTTGCGCAGCATGTCCGCGAGTTGATGGTCCCCCAAGTCAAAGGGGATGGAGATCCTATAGGGAGGGACTTGATAAACTTGGTCGCTTCTTTGGTCATGGCTTGCCCCAACTTGGAAAGAATTATTGGATTCTACCCAGTTTACGGCCACGGGTTTGACCGATTGACTCATGCTCTATCTACTCGAACAAAGTTGAAAGAGAAAATATGGTTAATAGGAGAAAATGCTGCCATCACTCAACGATCGCATCGTCAACTGCCGCCTGGCCTGATGGACATAGAGCAGAAGTCGTCTTTTGTCCTCTTCCACAATGCTTGGTCTTCGCTGACAACTCTGATCCTCCATTCGCCGACCCAAGGCATCCTAGAAAAGGACGTCTTTGTGAATGTGAAGAACACTGGCGACCCGCGCAAAGTCAGGGGACCAGGGGTTCTGCACCGTCTCCCGGCCCTCAAACATTTGTGTGTCTCCAACTTCGATTGTGACGATTTTGACGACACAGTACTTCAGCATTTGCCAGCGCTGCACTCTTTGCGGCTACAAGAATTAGAAGGCATCACTTTCTGGGGACTCTCGGAATTTTCTCGTACTAGGAATGCGTTTAGTCTTAGAAGTCTTTCGTTAGTCAACCTCGACATAAGATATATATCAGCTATCTCGAATCTACTCCTCCATTTGAAGAACCTGAGACGCTTCACTTTAGTCCAAGACACATCCCCTGAGGTTGCGGAGGGAGAAATAGTGTTCCAACCTATCGTCGCCTCTCACCTGCTCGAATTCATCCATTGGGAGATTATTGTTCCTGGCAGCGCCAACGTGAACCTCGCGAATTCAATCAGAGCAAAGGGTTTCCCTCAGCTACGTACTATCAGGGCGCCGTCAGACCACGACGGACTACTCCAAGCTTTGTGCAAACCCAGGGCGCAGATCGAATTGACTAGCGACTGGGATGGAAGGAACGACACCAAGGGTCTGGCTGTCAATAGCCTCAGAATTGCCAGACAAGCTGCCCAGCAACGGATCGAAGAGGCATGGAGCACCGTACAATTCAAAGTGGTCGTGGAAGAAAGTGGCGTTGCGACTGAGATCTTTGACCTTAATGGATTTGTAGGGGAGATCGGTTCGAGGATTTACTATAGCTTGGACCCTGACATACCTGGGAGTGATACCGCTTTGGTGGACTTTCCGGATATCATCAGTGGGATGGATGAAGTGGCTATGAGGGACACCTGTAACGGTTCGTGGAATGCGTCACAATCTGGCGGATGGCACACCGAACGGCCGAGATATCGACCAGTAGATCTACATCAGCTCTTCTAGAGACGACATTGTGGATGGATTTGCGATGATTGAAGCAATCGAGATACCCACTCATAGTAATTTTATTTAACTAATCTAGCTGAATGCGAATTTAACAAGGCTCTTGCATGTGCAGAAGCTATGCATGAGGGATGAGTTTACTGCTTTTCTTGTCTAACATATTCTTCAGCTCCAAACGCTTCTCAGAAGCTCCACCTATCGGCGCAAGGATGGAGTAAAAATGGAGAGCCCGCTGACCCTTACTAGTGAGACAGCTACAATCCAGGACGGCAGTCAAACGACATATGGCTACGATCTAATCATATGTCGTGGAGGCCTTGAACTGACGAGACGATGGTAGGGGCGGCCAAAATGCGACAGCAGACCTACAGGCCGGGAGCAAAACACCAAGGATCACAAATACAGGAGGATATAGGGATTCATGTTGGACGTCGATCAAGACATACATGACTACAATCTGACCGCATGTCGTGAAGTCCTCGACCGTCACGACCGTATACACTTGCGCAACCAACTCGAGGTGGGCCAGAACGTTGCCGGAAACCTTCGCCGTTGGGAATGACTTCAACGATACCTCGTGGTTGATGCTACTAATAATATACTTCCGAGTATAAGGTCAGGCATGCTATGAAGATGAGGGCAAGACCTTCAATTGAGCGTAGATTAGTCTCGTAGTAAGCGCTGGTCGGCGGTACAATAGAAGGGAGGTCGAAAAGGTCACGAATATCATTTCAAGATCGCGGAGTAAAGGCTCTTGCCTGTAGATTCCTTATTGATTGCTCATATCACACACCTATGATTACCACCCCTAGATAGAAAAAGATATCCTGCTTCTCTTCCTCTCTCGCAACGTCTTCAATTAATTTTTCGCCAGCAGCTCATCCAACCAATGGGGTGACGAAATGCACGTTAAGGGAAGACGTGAATATAAAACTTCATCCGTGCTCTCTCTATACAAAGTTTGACCCGCCTATGTGAACAGAGCCATGACCACAGCACCAATAATGACGGCAACGACACTTGAAGGACCAGCCTTGGCGGCAGCACCAGTGAATGGTTGGGTAGTGCCCGTGATCTTGGGGAGAGCAGCGGAGCTAGAGCCGGCTGCAATACCTGGTATCGGGCCAGGTGCGGCAGCTGGTGAATTAGTGGCCGCGGCTTGCGCAGGTGCCGGGCCAGCTTGAAGGCCAACAGACGAAGAGGCACCAGTAGTGAAGGCGACTTGCGGCACGGTGACGGCGGTCTGGAGTAACGAGGTGGTTTTGCAAACTGAGCCGGAAGCTTGAATCTGACCGTCCGTGATCTGGTTGGCAGGGCTAACGCCTGAGCATGGTAAGGTAAGGGTGGTCGAGATAGAAATGGTGGTTGGTGGCAGAGTAGCGGCCGATGGTGCTGGAGTTGCAGCTTGCGCAGCCGGTGCTGATGTAGGAGCTGGCGTGGCCGAGCCCACGACATGAAGTGAGCTCGAGCTACTAATCGTGATCGTGGATGGCTGTGGGACGAGAGTGATCGTTGATGGAATAGCAGTAATGATGGCTGGGTGTGCAGGAACGTGTTGCGCGCAGATACCGGCATAATAGGAGAAGGCGGCTTGTTGTTGGGCCTGGTCTTGTTCCCAAGAGCTAATACATTCGAAAACGTTTTGGGTGAACGTGTCGTCTTGGCAATAGCACTCGTAGTCTGAGTTGCTCTTACACTTCGTGACGGTGACCCATGTTTTAACACAGCTTGGGAGAATGCCTGGTGCGATTGGCGCTGGGGGGATAGAGGATGCGATAACAGCTGGAGCAGAAGAAGCTGGGGAGACTACCGATGAGGCTTGTTGAACTGGTACAGACGGCGCTGGAGGTACAGAGGATGCGATAACAGCTGGAGCAGAAGCAGCTGGGGAGACTACCGATGAGGCTTGTTGAACTGGTACAGACGGCGCTGGAGGTGCAGAGGATGCGATAACAGCTGGAGCGGTAGAGGCCGGGGAGACTACCGATGAGGCTTGTTGAACTGGTACAGACGACGCTGGGGGTACAGCAGGAGTAGATGCAATTGGCGCAACACATTTGGTGCAGACCGTGGAGATCGAAGTACTGGTGATGGTTGAGATGGTAGTCGTGACCTGTTGGATCGGAGTTCCGTTGGCAGGAGTAACAGTGTTGGTGACTGGGCAAGTTGTCAAGGTTGTGTAAACGCTGGATTTATATTAGATAGTGCATGTAGGCGCTTTACAGCTGCGGAACTTACATAGCAGTCGTAACAATCTCCTGAGTAGTTTGAGGTACGGCTAGCACAGAGGTTGATTGGGCGACAGACGCAGGGGGTGCGGATGCGCTGGACGCTGGCGGTGCTGACGAAATAGGAAGGGCTGGTCCTGAGCTGCTACCGACTTGGGATGGTGCAGGCGAAGGTGATGGAACCTGGGACTCTGGAGATGCCGGGACCGAGCTGGTCTTTTGTGGCGGTGTCGACGAAACAGGGAGGGCTGGCCCAGAGCTGCTGCCGACTTGGGATGGTGCAGGCGAAGTTGATGGACTCTGGGACTCTGGAGAAGCCGGGACCGAGCTGGTCTTTTGTGGCGGTGCCACACATCGGGTGCAAATGGTCTTAGTGCTAGTGATCAAGACAGTGGAGATACTCGTCGTGACCTCGACAGAGGTTGTGCTTCCGTAGGTCTTGGTGTTGGTGACTGGGCAGCTGGTGATAGTAGTGTAAACAATCTCGCTCGTGACTTCGGCAACCGTAGACTCTGGCGGAGAAGAAGAGCTGGCGACCTCTGAGGGAGCAGGCGTCACTGGTATCGATGGTGCAGATGATATTGGCACAGAGCTGGACTCGACCTGCGAAGGTACAGAGGGTGCAGGTGAGGTGCCTGGCACCGATGGTGTAGTAGCATTTTTGGATGGGAAACCCGGCGCAGATGCTGAGGGGATAGGGAAGTAGGGCGTAACTGATTTGCCAGGTGCACTGCTAATTGGCACGGTCACCGGGTATGTTGGCTTTGACTCGGGTGGACTAGATGCTGGGCTCGATGGAACCTGGCTGGGAGAAGACTGAGGAGCAGAGCTAGACTTCTGCTGGCCTGGGGTGCAGTCGAAAGCAATGCTGTGAAAACCAACGTTGCAGGACTCCTCTTTTGATGTATCTGGAAGCTGGCATTTGACGGCAGTTGAGCCACCGCATTGGGTGTTGTCCACGTTGTTGACACTGCCGGCCTTCAGGGATTTGGTGTACGAGCAAGTCTGGTCGCTACCAGCATAACTGTGGACGAATTGCACATCGGTATCCTTGTCACAGGACACTTGCATGTTTTTGATGGATGCCTTTTGACTTGGGATACCACTGCCGCAAGACATCGATGGCCCCGATCCTTTGGAGGCTTGGCCCTTGAGGCAATTGTCCTGTGCGAGTTTTAGCGTGCCCTGTCAGCAAGGATACACTAACACGTTGCTTACAGATGAACCACCATTTCGAGAGAAGAGGCTTCTCTGTTTGTTGCCGCTGAAGCTCCCATAGCTAAGACCACTCAAGTCGAAATTTTGGTAAGAGTTGCAGCTGCCTTGCTGAAGTTTTGCAGTGGTCAAGTCAATGCCTTGTTTCTGGTCATCGGTGCACTGATTGTCCGCCTGCTGAGGGGTAGATAGAGTCTGGCACTGGTTCCAGTCGCCGCCCCACTATCGATGTTTGTTTCAGTAGCGATCCTCATGACATCGGGATTGGAGGTCACATACAGCTGCAGCCTGCTGAACAGCCGCAAGGGCGAAGAGAGCTGAGATTGCTGCGGATCGCATGATGGCGATATTAGTTTGTACTAAGAAGGTATGTGTCTTGCTTTGCAAATGAGAGCAGTGATTAAGTGGACAGTGGAAGGATTAAATAATAGTCAAGGAAGCGAGTGACCTGACTATTGATGCAAGAAGAGAGGAAGGCAAGAAAACCAACAAGACTTGAGAGGAAAGGAAGGGATGAAGATGGGTGGGAGAGACGGAGTAGTCATATAGCAGAGGACTGTATTCGGCCCCATGCGCTGGTGAGAGGTCCATTGCTCAGTCGGGATTTGTCACACAGCTAGGGAGCTTTGTGTTGGCCAATAATAGTGAGCAGTCACGATTTCCCCTGACGCCGTCTGGCCGTGTTGAAGGTCTCTGAAAGTGGTGGGCCCCGAGCGGCGTGCTGAAACGCTGGACGCAAAGATGCTGAAAGGACGTTGATACGGAGTACAAACGGCAGGGAGGGATGAGGTATAGCTTGGGTCTAGTCCTGTTTGGCTCGAAAGCCATGCAGGTACCCGAACCTCATGAGCCTCTCTCCGCACTTTGGGGCCATTAATAGTTGGTGGCGTGGGAGGCGACACGCTAAGGGGCTTACAACCTTAGGTACCTCCCCAGGCTCCCCTGTTTCAGGTGCTAACTTCCGCACAAGGGGCAGACCCGCCGTGGCTTACTATGATAGGTAGATTGACCACTGGTAGGAGATCCCAGTCATCGCCAAGACTCTTCTTGAGCCTCTGGAGTGGATTGCCTTGATTGAAGAAGCCATTCAGGCATCTTGATTCGAAGTCTGTCAAAGACACTCATGGTCGTGTGAGAACGTCCGAGCATCCAATGGCCTCCAATACTTACCTGAGACCGCTAGACTGTCCTTAGTCCATCTTGATTGGATCGTTCCCGACCGCCTGAAACTCGAGAGGGGAGGCGACACGCCTGCACGCTGGACCATGGCTGCTATGTAACGTCTTGTTAGCGAAGGTCCAGTGGTTTGAGTGGCCGACACCCTTGATTTGTTGTGTCAGATGCACCCACCTCGAAAGGTCATAGAAACACGGAAATTACTCTGCTTTACCACATTTGAGTGTCACCACCACATGTTCGTATGTACGACACCCTGCATGTGAACATCAATTCCTCTGCCATCATCCGATCTTCAATCTTGCATACTATGATGTTCCAAAGGTTGAGAACATAGCGGGAGGGAAGAGCGGGTTTGAAGATCTTGCGCATATTGCGCATGGTAGGGAAGGAGAGTGCCAGCCGTCCCATAACGATAGGTCGCTTTGCACGTTCAGAGGTGCGCTTCTTCTGCCATGAGGATCGCATTTTGACATGTGCCATCCCCTAATGCTGGCGACTGTTTGATGGCCCGTATCATCGGGCAGGTACTGGGAGCCTCGATCACCGCTGTTCAATCGACATGCTCTTTCCTACCCGTCTTCGCGTCCTTGGACTTGGGGCTCCTTGGTACTGACAAAAAGCAAGCATATGCGTTCTGTCATCACTTGTAGATCTGGCGGCAGCCGCTTCTGGCGTTGTTGCTTTGGTTGAGCATCATGACCTTGAGTAAGAGGCTGCAGCAAAGACTTGGTCCCGTTGCCTCTTCGGCGATCAATTCTGGCTACGCCGTGCACCCTCCTTTTCATGCAATACAGATAAGTCAAAGGTATGCAGAGATCCGTTGCCCTGTCTCTGACAATCCCGGGTCAAAGCCAAGACAGATGAGCTTGGTTGGTACACGCCTCAGAATCAAAGCAACCACTTCATTCGGAGCGGCTCAGAATTGGCTGGCTAAAGTATATCATGTAAGTAAAAGGCGTCTCCCCTGTTTCACACCTAGGGGACCTCGCTTTGGGCATTGTAAGGCGACTAGCGCTCTATCGACATCAACGATACAAGCTCAGAGGCCCGATGAGACAATGGTAAATACACCAATACACAAAAGCGAGGAGGAGGGGTTTCAGAGTAATTGCCTTCCCACAGTTGACATGCACGAGGAGGATTGGGGTCCTGGAAATTCCGGGGAGGTTGATGCATTTCCTGTTAGATTTTCAAAATGGAGGGGCAAAAGGATCATTATCACCGGATCAAGAGGTAATCCGTTACTATAGGTTGCAGGAACACGCACGCTTGCTTACTCGCTCCATGTGCCTCCCATCTCACCGAATCGTCTCATCATTGTACACTGGGGTATCCATAGGTTTCGTAAAGGAAGATGAACAGATGAAGGAAGGCCAACACGCTCGAACGCAGCGCCCGGTCTTATGAAACCACACAACTCTCTTGACTGTCCAGAGGGGCTTTGCTGGGTTGCGCAGCCCACCTAGCTTGTTTCCGCTTCTGCTTCCACTCCTGTATTGCTCTGACTTCCTGCTGCTGCTTGCCTTCGTCTTCTAGCTCTTCATCAATATATACCTCTCTTACCTCGGCAACTGCTGCTGATCAGCTATGCACCCTAGATGCCTTCTGTTCGGGCCTCGGCTCACCGGCCTTCTTTTCTCGCTCTTCCGTGCCCTCTGCTAACGAGCCACCTGCCGCGTACTGCCCTGCTCTCCCTCTTTCCTCTTGCTCCAAAAATTCGGCTTCTCGCATACCAGCCTCTACCTGCTGGACCGAAGCCCCGGGAGGAGCAGTGGTCATTGGTGGAGCATTTGAAGATGTCATAGGCGCATCATCGTCAAGCGCAGCTATCTCGGCTTCTGTGAGCAAACGCTCTTTTTCGAGCCGGACTTCCTTGCCACGTTTATGGCAGTACCAGAATATGAAGAGCAGGACTATATAACCAAGTCAGCCAGGATGAGCATATTTGGAAAGGGACACGGGTGATAGCGTACTGAAGAGGGCAAGAGAGTATAGCACATTCATTCCCAGAAATGCGGGGAACCTCAGCTTGAGGAAATTCATTATTGCTTTCAGCATTCCTGCAACAGCACCAGGCTTCGTCACCAGGTCCTTTAAGCTTGGAACCCTAACTTTCAATCCTGCCTTTTCCGCCCCTTTGGCAGCCATGTTGGCATACTTCGCGTTGACCCCATGTTTTTCAGCCGCAGCAGCCAGCATCTCAGGGCCGATGGATTTTGTCATCTTTGAGGGGAGCTGTTCGATAAGTTTCTGCAGCCAAGGAGGAAGATGGGTGTAGGAGCGCTGTATCTGGTCTTCGGAATTTGTGAGCAATGATTCGAGGTCGCCGTAAGCGGTAGGAACGCCGTTCATGAGGTCTTTGAGAACAAGGGTGAATCTGTTGCACATCAGTCTCGTTCGATGATTTACCTTACGACGAAATTGAGGACATACTTGCGGATGAGTTCCTGTGAGTCTTTCGACACGGAGAAAACGCGATTATTCACGGCGGCCAAGTTCAGGTCTTCCAGGACCGCAGCCATTTCTTCTTCCTCCTTCTTCGCCTCTGGGTCCGAGACAATACCATCCTCGTTCGGGCGGGTATCTGCCGCTTTCAGGTTTTCGGCAGCGCTCATGAGATCCGTTGCCGTAGCTTCTTTGTTCTTTCGCTTTATGTCCCTGCTATCTCTTCGAAGAAAGCTCCACTTTGATTTTTTCCCTTCCTTCTGCTTGCCCTTCCCTTTCTCCTGCTCCGTTGCGCCGGCCTCAGCTGTTGTGAGCACGTCATCAGGGGTATCTGGGACGTCAGGCAATGGGATGTTCTGGGAGCCATCGAATAGAGCGATCTGGGCATTGTTGCCTTGACTTTCGCCAACTTCTGGCAAGTCTTGAGGACGTTGAGGTAGTGGAGGAGCTGGCCGTTCAGGTAGCTCAGGTGGAGTACCTTCGCTCTCTATCCGCGCCAGGAAGGCTTCGTCTGCTTCACTGAGTACTGGAGCGTCTACTTCTTGTACAGATACAGGGCGCATCGGAGACTTGGATTTCGCTCGCTTGGCATGGAAATAGTCCATCATCTTGGTGGTTGTTGGTTGAAAGGTTTGAATAGATCTCAAAGTATAGGAAGTATTGTCCAGGTGGATAGGGAGTAAAGAAAGTGTGGCGCCTCGAAAGCAAGGCGTGTATTATTTTTCTTGGTTCTGCATTTACATACTTTAGTAGTCCATATGTTTTACTCCACATTGCCCCGCGATCGACACATGACGTCATGCGACATTGACTAAATCTGAAAGATACTTAGCCCTGCAACTTTGATGTAAAGAACGTTTGTACCTACGGAGCTGTGATGGTGAGCCTTCGAGTAATGATTTGATTGATTAGCCTGAAACTTCCACTCCCCACTGCGAGTGCGTCTGAGAGGCACATTCTTCCTGATGATCTAATCCGATTTTCTTTTCATGCAACCTCAAGCCAAGCCCATTACCACGTCTCCTTCCTGACCCTAGGCATGAATCCCAAATTTGGGGGAGACTCCAGCGAAGAGCATGATTCCCCGTGCACATCCTTATACCATGCGGTCAACATTTCCAGATGCGCAGCAGACCCTTCGAAGGTCGAGAATTATACAACGTGCCTGTGTGCTTGCCAGTACGATTCTCACGCGCTTAGTCTCATTGTTATCCAGTTCGCAGATACTGTTCCCAAACTACGATGAGGGAAAGGATTGGAGGTCCTTGCCTTGCTTCGATCATGTATACATCTCCTTCGGTTGAAAAGTACGCCTCGATCCTAGATGCGAGTGGTCAACGGGCTAAGTTGACTTGGAGCCGGAAACGTCCGGGGAGCGTGTGGTAGGCATCGCTATGGTTAGATGATAAGAACAAGAGTGTATCTTTCATCAAAATACACCGTGCCGTTCGTGTTGTAGTACACTCAATGTCTCGAGAAGAATGGCACTCTGGGCTCCGCTAAAGCGCATAATGGATGCAGTCGCTCAGAGCCAAAGGAGCGGAGCATTTCTCGTATCCCATCATGGCTTGTGATTTGATGGACTCTCTGGTCGCCTTGGAGCTGGACTTGGGTTACTGACCCCAGTAGTAGCTCTAGCGGCGCCTAAACTTATACCTCCGTCACCAAACATCTTGGTGCTGTCGAAGCTTCGGGTGCTTGATGTGCTACCACTTCTGTGGCGTGTATGCTTGAGACTCTTGCTCAATATTGAGCTGGCCTGTTTTGCTCGCGATGCTGTCCTTGCATCACCGGCGCCATCCATGGATGCAGATGTTTGATCGGTCGATGATGAAGAATGTGGTGACATACATCTGGGGTTTCGTGGTGTGCTTGGGGAAGTGTATTGTGACGACAACTTCATGGTTGTTGTGTCGCTCCTGGCTAAGCTACGGTCGATCTGTGGGCTCATGTCGCTCACTGGGGATGATGATTCGTCCTCTGAAGTTTCGGGGATTGCAAGACGTCCGTTTCGAAGGATTTTGTTTGGGAACACCATCATGTTCGTATGATCTCGACCAGAGTACGCCGTCAAAGCCTCGAATACATGAGGGAACACTAGTGATTCGACCTCTTGGCCCCAGAGAAAATCGAGATGCTCGAAATGTGGCACCTCTTTCGCAATCGTATGATGGGGGAGTTCTTTCAGCATCACTTTGATGTCGACGAGGCTATCACTACCACCGTAGACTAAAACGATTGGTGTTTTTATATTTCTCGTTGGGAACTTGGCGACCTTCTAAATAACGCGGAGTCAGCATTTTTGGTCAAAGGCATGATCTCGGCCGATAGGACAAGTATTGATATCGTACTTTTGCGAGAAGTGACGGAAGAATGCGGTATCATCGAATCAAGAATCAAACGTACGTAGTATCTGTCATTGGCAACAAGACTCAATGGAGCCTGTACGTCGTCATCGTACATTTGAAAGCTTTTGGTACGGATCTGATGATGGTCCCCACAGTCAGTGATAGCCTTTGCCCAAGAAAGTTCCAAGCCATTGAGGTGTGATCGAAGATTCAATACTCCCAAAAGATGTCTCGAGATTCAGACCTTGGTACGTAATTGAGATCTATGGGTTGGAGAACACCTACGATCTGAAACCAGTGTACTACGCTCTTCGTACTGGTTAGTGAATAGAGATGAGGATATGCAGCCAGTTTCTGAGGAATGCTTATGTTTTTACCCGACCAGTTGAATAGGAAAGAAAGGGACATATCGATCAATCGTACAAAGATAGGAGGATATAGTATGGATTGCCACATCGTCGCAGAGCTCAGCATACTGCGGCGTCCGAAGGCAAGGAACAAAACCTCTGGCGAAGCTTTCACCAAAGCATCAACAACTCCATTTCGTAGGCCAGCAGGTGACATAGCTGGGGCAAGGGCGATAAAGACATCGACCTGGTCATTTAGTGTGGGGTGGATGGCCAGCGTTGCAAAAGCCTGCGCTGTGCCTTGTGAGAAACCGATGTAGGAAAGAGACACCTGCGAGGTCGTCGAGAGTATGTATTCAATGCTGTCAGGAATGTCGTGGAAGGCAAATTGGTCCATAGAGAAGTCCCAGAAATCGTTGGATGCCGGTGAAAACCGTGTTGACTTCTTGCTATATTTGTTGCCGCGGTTGTTCCCCAGCTGTCAAAGTTAGCATCTCAGCCTCAAAAACCACTAAGGGATCCATGACCTACCCAGACATCATATCCCTTTTCGACAAGCATAAAAGGCAGACAGCGTTCCTTCTCGGTCATACAAACCCAGACCTCACTGTTCATGAGAAGACCATGATGCAGATAAACCACTCTTTTCTTGACGCTGCCCTCGCCTGCGTTGACCCGTAGCCCCTCTTCACCTTTCCTCGAACATAGCCGATGTAGCCCCAGCAAATATCCGTCCCCTGTCTGAACGATATGCTCCTCTGCATTGTAGCCGAACAGGGCACACAGATCCACAAAATCCGAGGAGCTTGCTATTGACGAAACGATGGACTTTTGCCCCGACCTTGACTGCGTCCCCTGCGTCGAGGAAAGTGAATTGAAGAGGTTCTTGCTCCTGTTATAGCAGAATCGAATGATTGGCTGGGCTAGAACATATTAGAGGCCTTGTATGCATCCCATCCGAAGCGAGCATCTCACGAAGTCCAAGGGTGATGATTCTGATAAAGGTTTCAAGAAAAATCAATATTAGCGAACCTGCGAGCGCAATGTATTCGCGCCTGATAGGTTTGATTAGTCTACGGACTTTCAGGAACAGTGAGACCTACCAGAAAAGCCTGCCAATGAATGGAACCCGTGCCATTAGTGACGAAAATAGTCTATCATTTCCCAAATAAGAGAATGTTTATTGCTGCTCGTACATCATGGAGGTCAGGGATTATGACGAGCTCACGTACTGTCGTTACGTCGTACTTACCGTTGTGGTCATTAAAGTATAAAGTTCATTAAGCACAACGGAACGTGTCGATCACGCTAGCTAGAGGCGTGTTTAAGTCAAAGGCGCAATTATAATGATATGGGAATAATAGTGAGACTTCTATTGGACAAGTGTTTGCCATTGATGCATCATCCCTATGAGCTCACGGTGCTTCAACCTGTGCGAGTTTATTGCCGTTTAATACCAACTAGAGGTCTGAATCCCATTGCAACTACTTCTCGTTCAGTCTTCTATCATTCAATCAACAATATTAAACTAATGGACCGACTCAATGAAAGCTAAGCCAACTTACTGCGACCTTTAAGCGTAGAAATGGATGCTTTGGAACTTTATATAGAGTCACTCCTTCGAGCGATGGTACGAAATCCATGTTGCACAGGGATTATCATGACACATGACAATGACTGGCGCCGAAGGTTGTGACCTAAGCACCTAAAGATAATGCAAGGCGCTAAAAGTATATATGTTGGCCATTTAGCTGTATGCGAAGAATCAACTTGATAAAACACTGGCCGCATTTCTTCATCTATCCATGAGGGTCAAAATTCGTTCCTTCCATATATTCGCAAGTAAAG
>JAABUK010000406.1_pt1 | contig 92504 bp, 86 predicted proteins | sample 5559141 | NCBI WGS metagenome assembly JAABUK01 (sample SAMN10711869, study PRJNA513367) | rock metagenome | isolation source: Antarctica rocks | place: Antarctica: Victoria Land, Pudding Butte nord | collected 2016-01-03
CTGGAACTCGTTCAGATGCGGACGCAGCACCGCATACCGTCGCGCCACCGAGTCCACCAGCTCCGCCATAGCAGAACCGTAGCCGACCCAACCCCAGGAAACGACGTTATTTCATCACGAGCCCTAAGTCCATTGCCGCGTTTCAGGCTCACCGAAAGCGGCCCGGCCGATGATCGCCCGGAAGTCGGCGTCGACACCGAGCTCGTTGGCGCGGGCCTGCACCTCCGCCGGGTCGTGCAGCATCGGCGGGCTCGTCAACCCGACCATTTCCGCCGCCGGGTAGCCCAACATCTTCTCCGCGCCGGTGTTGAACACGGTGATCACACCGTCGACACCGAGCCCGATGATCGACTGCTCCGTCGCAGCGTTCAGCACCGCGGCGAACAACTGTCCCCCACTGGTCATCGACCCACCGCTTCCCCTACGCCATCCGCCGGTGCGCCGTTCGCAACCACCGCAGCAGCCCGGCGTCGTCGACCTTGCATCCGTGTTCACTCCTCGAGACGACCGGCGCTCCCCGCATGGCTGCGCGGTTACCTCCAGGAACGTACCGGAAATCGCTGGTCAGAACGGCTCCCTTGGCGGGAATGACGCGCGAGTCGTGCGGACTGCGCGAGCACCGGACGGCGGCATCCGACAGGTCAAGGATTGCCTCGAGAACCAGCGGCTGCTGCCGGGCCGCGCCGAATCCGTCCGCACCGGGACATGACCCACCAAGGCCCGAACATCAGCTGAAGCCGCGATATCGGGCTGTAACGTGGTGGCTCACAGCGGTGAGCTGCCCTCGAGGAGACCCACCAGATGAACCAACCCGATGGTGCCGGCGACGAAACGAGCAGCGACGACCAGGTCGAGCACGGCACTGTCTTCGGCGATGATCAGGTCAGGATCGATCGGCAGGACACCGATTTGGCCGCCAGTTTGACCGAACTGTCCCCGTTGTCGGCCGGACGCGTCGGGCCGGTGAAGTTGTTGACGCAGGTGGCGAAAATGGCGGTGCAAGCTATTCCGGGTGCCGAGGGTGCGGGCTTGTCCCTGCTGGAACCTGACCGCCAGAACATCATCGTCAAGAGCGCCGAGTTCGTCGGGCAGATCGATGACATCCAGTACGGCATCGGACAGGGCCCGTGCATCAGCGCTGCCGCGGAAGGACGAACGATGCGGTCCGGGTCGCTGGGCGGCGATCCCCGATGGCCGCGCTTCGGGCCACGAGCAGGCCGGTTGGGAGTACACAGCGTGCTGTCGGTGCCCCTGCGCACTCCGGGCGGAGTGCTCGGCGCGATGAACGTCTATGCCCACGCCCATGACGCCTTCGACGACCACGCCGAGGAGGTGGGTGAGATGTTCGCGGTGCCTGCAGCGATCTCGGTGCTCAACGCGCAGATCCTTGCCCAGAGTCAGCGGCTCGCGACGCAGCTGGAGGCTGCGTTGCAGTCTCGCCCGATCATCGACCAGGCCATCGGCATTCTGCGCAGTCGTAATGGCGACACTGCCCAGGAAGCGTTCGACACACTCCGGAAGCTCAGCCAACACGGGCACATGAAACTCCTCGAGGTGGCCCGGAACATCGTCGAGGAGGCCGCGGCCAAAGCGTGCGCCCGCCGTAGCCGCACCTGAAGCCCCGCGCGCGATCGAGAACTACATCGAACGCCGCGCGGCGGGTCGAACAGTGGTCAGCCAATCCGAGATCAGTCCACTCCGATTCGGCCCGTAAGAAATCGAGAAATGGAGGAAAACGTTCACGGAAACCGAATTCTGGGCAATTCCGTCCCCTGATCGACACAGTTGTCATTCACAGTATGTACACCATCGCCGGCCGCATTTGTCACTGAGCCGAAGCGTCCATGTCAGGGGCTCGATCTACCTGCCAGCAGGAATTCCGCTTTCAGGGCCTGCTATTGCTGTGGCTTCGGAGCGACGCTTGTTGCCGTGAAAATAGTCTGCGCTGACGTCGTCGAGCCATCGGGCGAGCCTGGTCGTCGTCCCGAAGTTGATTGATGACGTGCGCTTCCACCCGGGCGAGTTCACGGATCACTCGACGTCGTCGCCACCGCAAATTCTCAGCCGCCAACATCAGCTTCGTCAGATACATCAAGTCGGCTTGCAGACTTTCCGGGTTGGGCAGGTCGGGGTGGGTTTCCAACGTTTGAGCCGCGAGCAGTATTTGGCGTCGATTCATCGATCTTCTTTCAGGCAGTGCGAGCTTGACAGGGATGAACTATCGGTACGCTGAGGAATTTTCATACTGATAGCATCTTACTCCAGGCAATCCGCGGCGCCGTGTCCAGCGATGACGAGATCGACCATGCGACGAGTGTCGTAGCGGCGGTTGTCGCCCGCGGGTTCGAGAGATCGACACACGCTCCTCGGCAGATCCGGGAACTGCGCCGGCGAGGTCATGGCCTGTGCAGTAGGGCGATCCACCCTGGACAATATCTACAGCACCGCGACCGTCCTGGGAGGCCAGCGCGGAACAGGATCGGCGCCGCCGATCCCATCGCTCGCCGCGAACCCGTCGAGCCACCACGTCCGACAACCGCAGAAGGGTCCACGAATGGGGCGTTCTTCGGCGCTGCTTCGGTTGGAACGCCGCTGGGCCGGCTTGATTCTGCTGGTCGTGGCTCTGGTGGCTGCAGCGGTGATACCCAACCTTCGGAGTCGGGCAATACCGGGCGCGGCCGCGATAGCACCGGTGGCCGGTCCCCCGTCCGTGGGACAGTGCTTGCTCGAGTCCAACAATCTGACCCCGCAGATGACCCGGAATGACCGAACCGGCGAGTGGTCCTACGCGCCGGTGGTCCTGGCCCCCGTGCCGTTCCGGCCGTTATGGCGAAGTCATCGCCGTTCTCCCAGCCGGCCAGGTCTCCGTCGAGCGATCGGCGACGTTGGACGGCGTGCAGGACAAGAACCTCGACCGTTGTCACGGCGAACTCGATGGTTACGTCGATCAGCCGAGCCACACTCTCTTCCACTACTGGCGCCTGTTCAGTTCCGTCGGTGTGTTCGTCGCCGGGCCCACCGACCTCCAGCGGTCGATGGGCCAGAAGTGGCTCGCATGCATCGGATACATCGACGATGTGGACGGGCAGACGGCAATGTTCAACCAGTCACTCAACGGCATCTACCGGCCCACGACCACCCCACCGGAACAGCTGGCCTACTGCGTGACGACCCTCGAACTGACTCGCGCTGCTCCCGTCGACTGCCACACCCCGCACCAGGCCGAGCTTTTCGCTTTCAACATCGCCACGGCCACACCGTCCGAACTGGACTCCACCTGCACCACGGTGATCCGGCAACTCACCGGCATGTCCGACCCCACTGCGGCGGCCCGACTCAGAGTCACCATCGTCGGGCCCACCTCAGAACTGCAGAGCGGGGTATGCGCCCTCACCACCGTCGAGCCCGACCATCATCGACTGGCCGGACCCCTGACCGGAATCGGCAACAATCCCGTTCTCTGGAAATAGGATTCGGCCCGGTTCAGGCCACGGTGGCCGGCTGCCATCCGGACAGCAGGACGGGCACGGTCAGGTTCCGGCGACGGCGAAATCCCACAACGAGTAGCCGTACGGAGTTGCCCGCCCGGTGCCGTACATCCGGACGTATCGACCGGAGCCGGAGACACTGAGCGTCTGCTTGCCTCCGGTGCTCGTGGTGCTCTGGTAGATCGGCGTCCAATTGGACCCGTCGTCAGAGGTCTGGATCTGGTATTGGCTGGCGTAGGCCGCCTCCCAGTTCAGGCTGACCTGGGAGATGTTGTACGACTTGCCCAGATCGACCTGGAGCCACTGCGGGTCGGCGAAAGCGCTCGACCAGCGCGTGCCGGAATCACCGTCAGTCGCTGCCGAGGCCGGCGTTCCACCATTCTCCGTGGAGGACGCCGTGGTCGGTTTGCCCTGCGACAACAAGACCGGCGTGGTCACCCGGGGGGTTCCGGCGACGGCGAAATCCCACAACGAGTAGCCGTACGGAGTTGCCCGCCCGGTGCCGTACATCCGGACGTATCGACCGGAGCCGGAGACACTGAGCGTCTGCTTGCCTCCGGTGCTCGTGGTGCTCTGGTAGATCGGCGTCCAATTGGACCCGTCGTCAGAGGTCTGGATCTGGTATTGGCTGGCGTAGGCAGCCTCCCAGTTCAGGCTGACCTGGGAGATGTTGTACGACCTGCCCAGATCGACCTGGAGCCACTGCGGGTCGGCGAAAGCGCTCGACCAGCGCGTGCCGGAATCACCGTCAGTCGCTGCCGAGGCCGGCGTTCCACCATTCTCCGTGGAAGACGCCGTGGTCGGCTTGCCCTGTGCGATGTTGCCGCCGGCTGGCGGACCAGTCGTGGTGGTGGTGCCTCCCTGCGTGCCTGGCGCCTTGTTGTAGACGGCGACCCAGTCGATGTTCATCTGGCCGCCGGAAATGGTCGCGGCGTTCGGGCCGCCACCGAACGCGGACGGGAAACCGCCGCCCATCGCGAGGTCGTAGATGATGAAGAACGGGTGGTCGACCGCATTGGACCAGGTGGTGGCGTCGACCTGGCTGGCCTTGATGGTGAAGTAGTTGGTTCCGTCGAGGTAGTAGCGGATCTGTTCAGGTGCGGTGGAGCGGTCGATCTCCACGGCGTAGTCGTGATACCCGGTTTGGCAGCCCGCACAGGCATGCTCACCGCTGCCGATGCCGGTCGACTCGTTGCAGGGGCCGCCGGGATTGGACCCGCAGTGCAAGGTGCCGAACACCGAGCTGCGTGCGTTGATGTCTTCGAGGATGTCCACCTCGCCGATGCTGGGCCACGAGCCGCCGGAGCGAAGACCCGAGCCGAGCATCCAGAACGCCGGCCAGTAACCGGCACCGTTGGCCGTGGTCAAGTTGGGTTGCTGGATCGACGACTCCATCCGGACGATCCCGCCGGCCGGGGCACCGAACGTCGCTGACTGCGTCTCGATGCGGCCGGAGGTCCACCCGGAGTTGGGGTCGGTGCCGGCGTGCAGTGCCTTGAGGACCAGGTGACCGCTGCCGTCCTCATAGATGTTGGCGGTGCTGTTGGTCATGGTCTCGATCTCGCCGGTGCCGAAGGTAGATCCGGCGCCGGTGTCGTACTTCCACGTGCTGGTGGGCACGCCGGTGTTGGCCGCGCCGGTGAAGTCGTCACTCCAGGTCGTGGTGAACCCGGCCGGCGCGGCCGGAATGGCCGCGTTGGCTACGGTGGGTAATGCGACACCGGTCAGCACGGTCAGGCCCAGCGTGCCGGCCACCAGGGCGAGCGACACGCCGGCCGCAGTCAGTCTTGATCTGTTGAGCAGGAACATCTGCTTCTCCTCCATGGTCGAACGGGGCGGGACACCACGAGATCTGCCAGGACAGCCGGCAGGAACACGGCCGGCCGGCCCGATGGGAGTCGGACCGGCCGGCCGCGGGTTTCTCAGGACCTATTGGTAAGGAACCTGTTGGTACCGATGGAACGCGCTTGGATCAGGGGTAGCTGAGCACGTACACGTTGTTCGTGGTGGAGTCGGCCTGGGCGCCCGTGTCGTTGACGACATGGGTGACGATGCCCTGGCCGCCCAGAGAGACCACCGCAAGGTCGGTCAATTTCACGCCGGCCGTGTTGGGCACCTCGAACTCGTGGTAGTTGGTGATGGAGTGGTCGGCGGTTAAGACCACGTAGGCGCCCATGCCGTACCCGGCGAACGAGGTGACATTGTCTGCCACCTTGAAGGCCGCGTAGCCGTTGAGCGATCCATTCTTCCAGGCCGCCTGGTTCGGCGGGTCATAGGGATTCTCGTTCTGGTAGAAGATGACCTCGCCGTTCTGGCCGTTCCAGGTCACGTTGTACTTCTGGTAGTGCTCTACGAACAGGCCGGTCGCCAACACGTTGTTGCCGTTCACGACGACGCCCTGGTCGGCGGTGTTGCTGGTCCAGCCGACACCGGCGCCGTGGTCGGCGCGCCAGGCCCAGATGTGGTCGATGATCACGTTGTTGCTGTTGACGATGAGGCTGTTGGTCGCCTTGCCGGCCACCTGGCCACCGATGCGGAAGAACACGTCCTGGATCGTGGTCGGGTTCGCCGCGTGGTTCCCGGCCGAGCCGGGCGTGCCGACGGTGAGCAGGCTGTTGGAGTTCGTCGTACCGGCGTCGAACAGCAAACCCTTGAGGCGGACCCCGTCGACATCGGCGACCGACATTGCGTTGACGCCGCCGTCGGGAATCAACGTCGGGTAACCGATGCCCAGGATGACGGTGTTGGCCTTGGTCACGTTGAGGGTCTGGTTGAGGTGGTAGATGCCGGGGGTGAAGAACAGGTTGCAGCCGTTGGCCAGAGCAGCGTTCATGGTGGTCGCCGTGTCGCCGGCCTTGACCACGTAGAACTGGCTCATCGGTACCGAGGTGCCAGGGGTGGAGCCGTTGGCCCAGCTGGCGCCGCGGGCGTTGGTCCGCAGCGACGGCTCGAACACGTGGTACTTGCCGTCGGCGGTGATGTAGAGGTACGGCACATCGCGGGACGCCGGGGTGGTGTCCAGCGTGGTGAAGTGGTTACCCGAGCCGGTGGAGAAGCTCTGCGCCGGGGCGCCGACGGTGCCGGAGAACACCATGTTCCAGTTGGATCCGGTCCAGCTACCGAAGTTGCTGTCCTTGGAGTACCACTGCTGCTGCGATGCAGAGGCGACCTGACCGGACACCTTGGTGTCGGAGATGTAGCCACCGCTGGACCAGCCGTAGCTGGCCGGGTAGAGGTCCAGGTTGCCGTGGACGTCGATCCGGCGGAACGGAGCGGCCTGGGCCACTCCCCAGCGATCCGTGCCGCTGCTGGGGTTGATCGCCAGGTTCTCGGCTGAACGCCAGAAGTTCTGGGTGGCGTTGCCGGCGTCCTCGCTGTTGAAGGCATCCACTGTGACGTCACCGTTGATGGTGACGTCGTCCGGGTTCTGTCCGAGGCCGGCGACCGAGTTGTAGAACCCGACGTTGTCGTGCACCGAATACGTGCCAGGCTTGTACAGCTCGGCAATTCGGGTATCGGCGAACTGTGCCGTGACGGTGTCCTTCTGAGCGTTGAAGTCCGAGTCCAGCTGCGCCTGGATGGCGGCGTTGGACATCGACGGGTCATAGATGTGGACATTCGGCCCGAAGTTCGGAGTGTCCGACTGGGTCGGGCAGACACCGGTGTTCGGCGGGGTGGTCGTGGTGGTCGTGGTCGTCGTGGTGCTGCTGGTGGTCGTACCGCCGCCGGTTCCTGCGTAGACGCCGAACTCCCACAGCGAATAGCCGTAGCCGGTGGCCCTGGTCAGTCCGTTCATCCGGATGAAACGCCCGGAGCCGCTGACGTTGAGCGTCTGCACGCCGGCCTGGCCGTTGGTCACCGGAGTGATGTCGGTCCAGGAGCCGGTACCGGTCGGCGAGGTCTGGATGGTGAAAGTCTTGGCGTAGGCAGCTTCCCAGTTCAAGACCACCTTGCAGACGGACTGGGTGGTACCGAGGTCGACCTGGATCCACTGCGGATCGGCGAACACGCTCGACCAGCGGGTGCCGGTGTTGCCGTCGAACGCCGCGGACGCCGGATTGGCGCCCTGGTTCTCGTACGACGACGCGGAAGCCGGCTGATTCAGAGCGACATTGGTGGTTCCGCAGCCTGCCGGCGCGGTCGAGCCGAAGGCGCCGTAGACCTGGAATTCGAAGAGCGAATAGCCGTAGCCGGTCGCCCTGGTCAGTCCATTGACCCTGACGAACCGGCCGGAACCGCTGACCGTCAGCGTCTGGACGCCCGCTTGACCGCTGGTGACGGGGGTGATGTCCGTCCAGTTCCCGGTCCCGGTGGGCGACGTCTGGATGGTGAACGTCTTGGCATACGCCGCCTCCCAGTTGAGGGCGACCTGGGTGAGGTTGGCATTGGCGCCAAGATCTACCTGCAGCCACTGCGGATCGGCGAAGGCACTCGACCACCGGGTACCGGTGTTGCCGTCGGTAGCGTTCGCAGCCGGCGTGCCGGCGTTCTCGGTCGAGGACGCAGTGGTGACCTTTCCCTGCGAGAGCAGAGAATCGGCAGCATTGGCCACACCTGGAGCGGACATGAATCCGGCCGCGACGATCACAGCCAGCGCCGCAAAAAGCGCGGCCGGAGCAAACAGCTTGGAGCGGGAGCGATGTACAGCTTTCATGCGCCTACCAATCCGAAGATGAGCACCGGAATCGATGCCATGGGTTGCCCGCCGGCGGCTGCCGGACAAGACGGGATGCCAGAACGCGAGGACCCGCGGGAACGCGTCAGGAAATCAAGTTGTAGTTGTCGTCGAGAACGCCGCCGGCCCATGGCTTGTATTGATCGAAGCCGCGGGGTGTGCATTGGAGGCCGCCGTTGATGCAGTGCTCGACGAGGGCCTTGAGGACGGGTGCGTCCCAGCCGTTGAAGAAGTCGTAGTGGAAGGAGTATCCACGACCGCTGACGAATGCGACGTTGGACAGGTTGCCGTCGACCGGCCAGGACAGTTTGAACTCGAGCATCGGTACGGCGACCGGATGATCCGGCGGGCACTCACCGTTGACCGGGTAGGCCATGTGGCTCTTGTGGTCGACGGAATCCAGATCGTGACCGTTCCAGCAGCTCGGTGCCTGGTAGCGGACGCCGAGCTGGGAGCCGGCGGGACAGTTGATGGTCGGGAAGTCCCAGTTGAAGGAGCTGTTGCCGCACTCGAAGCCCTCGACCGCTCCGGGGGCGGTGCGGAACTGGTCCTGGGTGGCCATCGGGCTGCCGACGACGAACTTCAATCCTTGCGGGAACGGCTGCACCTTCTGGTAGGCCAGGATTCCGGACTTGTAGTAGATCGTCTGCTGGTTGGTGGACACCACCGGGTTGCCGTTGCGCAGCAACGTCGGGAACCAGTACGCGGACTTGTCCTGCGGCACGGTGCAACTCGTACTGTTCGCGGCGAGCAGCGAGGTAAGGGTCGAATAGGCGTCGGTGGTGGTGTTGCCCATGAAGGTGTGAACGTGGGAGGCGCCGGGCTTGCCGGGGAAGACGATCGGGTCGTCGGGCAGTGTCCGGGTTGGTGTGCAGTTCGCCTGGAATTCGTGATGGGTCACCGTGGTGTCGGCGCCCGGCGGTGCTGGCGGCAGCGGTTTGGGAGTCGAGGGCGGTGTCGCGGCGCCGCCGCCGGTGCCGAAGACCTGCATTTCATACAGTGAGTAGCCGTACCCGGTGCCACGGGCCGTCAGGTTCAGCCGAACGTATCGGCCGCTGCCGGCTGCCGGGATCGTCTGGTTTCCGCCGGCACCGTTGGTCACGGTGGCGACGGTGGTCCACGACGAATCGTTGTCGGACAGCTGGATCTGGAAGTTCTTGCCGTAGGCCGCTTCCCAGTGCAGCTGTACGTTGTCGATCGATGCATGCGCGCCCAGATCGATCTCGAGCCACTGGGCGTCGGAGAACTGGCTGGCCCACCGGGTGTTGTTGTCGCCGTCGACGGCCTTGGAGCCGACGAGGTCAGGGCTCTCCGCCGAGGAGGCGGAGGCCGTCCGGCCCTGCGAGATGTTCACCGGCGCGGCGCTTGCGCTGGTCGCGGAAGCCGCGATCATTCCCGCGGCGGCCACCACCGAGGCCAGACCGGCAACCAGCCACGTTCGGGTGCGGTGCGATCGCTGCACCGAGTGTTGCTTTTTCATGCGAACTCCTTCGTTGGGCGGCGCCGCGCTCGCGGCGCCGGGTGCGGGAAGGTCAGCGTGCGGGAGGGTCAGCGGGCGTACTGGACGCTTCGCCGCGCCCGTTCCCCCGGGGCGAACGCGACGAAGCACGGTGGTCTCCCGCCGGAATTCCGCGGTTGACCGGGACGCCAGCGCCGGGACGGTAAACCATCCCGGCGCTGGAGGGCGCTGACGGGGAGCTATCGGCGAGATATCAGGAGTAGATGCCGAATTCGAACAGTGAGTAGCCGTACCCGGTGCCCCGGGTCACGCCTTGCATGCGGACGTAACGAGCGTTGCCGTCGACGGCGATGGTGTCGACGTTTCCGTCCCCGTTGGTGACGGTGGCGATCGGCGCCCAGGTGGTTCCGTCGTCGGACTGCTGGATGGTGTATCCCTTGCCGTAGGCGGACTCCCAGGCCAGCTGCACGTTGTGGAAGGTTTTCTTGGCGCCGAGGTCCACCTGGATCCACTCACCGTCCGTCCATTTGCTGGACCACCGGGTCGCGTAGTTGCCGTCGGTCGCCTGACCCGCGGTGAAGTTGCCGTTGTACTGATCGAAGGACGACGCGGTGGCGGGCCGACCCAACGCGAGGTTGGTCCCGCCGACAGCAGGGGGCACCACCCGGAACGAAACGGTTTGGACACCGACGTTGCTGTGACCATCCTCCGCGAAGATGTACGCCTTCCACACCCCGAGCGTCTGCGGTGCAGTGAACGTGTACGTGGTTCCGTTCTTGGTGAACGGCACCGCCAGCAGTCCACCCGCGTTGTCGATCGGATTGCTGTTGATGAACACGTGGTAGGTGATCGCATCACCGTTGGGGTCGCTGACCGCCGCGTTCATCGTGACGGTGGACCCGGCCGTGATCGACGTCGAGCTGTTGATCGACATGTTCTGGAAGGTCGGCGGAGTGTTGGTGCCCGGGTTGCCGGCCGGCCCGCCGTACGCCTTCGCGATCGCATAGTAAGAGAGCCGCTTGTTGCCGCCGGGAAGGACGTTGAACCAGATACCGCCGAAGTCACCCTCCAAGCCGTAGTGGAAGAACGTCGCACCCAACGCGACGCCCGAATGCGCCTGGATGCAGTTCCACGCCTTCGTGTATCCATCGGCGTTGTCCTGATCGGTGCCCTGGTTCGGGATGCCGTTGACGTCGCCGGGTGCCTCCCACGATCCCTGCGGGCCGCCCTCGGTGATCAGGTACGGCTTGGTGTAACCGCCGGCGATCCAGGTCTGCTTGGCATCGCAGATGGCGCCGTAGCTGTTCAGTCCGTAGAGGTCCAGGTCCGGCGCGTTGGCCTTGTAGTACACCCACGAGCCGGTCCAGGCGTCGGTCGAGGTGACCGGGTGGTTCGGGTCGATCGAGTGGATCTTCTTCGCCGCATCATTGACGAACGACGCGTACGCGTTGCGCTCCGCCTCGAGATCGCTGCCCGAGTAGCAGTTCTGCAATCCGAGCAGCGACTCGTTGCCGACATCCCACATCAACACACCGGGATTGTCCTTGTACGCAGTGACCCACTGAACGATGTCGTTCATCGAATTGGCCTTGTAGGTCGCGTCGGTGACGTAGTTCGGGCAGCCGCCCGAACCGGGACCGCCGCCAGGAGCGAGCCAGAAGCCGGCGACCACCCGGATGCCGGCTGCCGCCGCCCCGTCGAACAGCGGCTTCGAGCCGGCGTCGGTACCCCAGGTGCGAATGGTATTGACGCCCATCGCCTTGAGATTCGCGACGTGGCTGGGGAAGTCGGCAACGGCCGGACCCCAGGTCATGCCTTTGACAGTCCACGGCTGGCCATTGACGACAAGCTTCCAGTTGCCCTGCGAGCCGACGATCCGAACCTTTCCGTCAGCGGGATAGGTGGTCGGGTCCGTTGTGGGAGTGGTGGTCGTGGTCGTTGTCGGGGTGGTTGTGGTCGTTGTGGGAGTGGTCGTTGTCGGGGTGGTTGTGGTCGTTGTGGGAGTGGTCGGAGTGGTGGTCGGGGTGGTCGGCCCGGTCGTCGGGCTACCGCCGGTCGTCCACACCTTGACCTCCCAGAGCGAGAAGCCGTATCCAGTCGCGCGGGTCTGCAGGTTCAGTCGTAGATAGCGACCAGTCCCGACAGCGTCGAGCACCTGGTTGCCGCCGATGCCGTTGGTCACTGTGGCGATCGTCGCGAAGCCCGTCGTGGCACTGTCGGAGACCTGCACCTGGAACGCTTTGCCGTAGGCCGATTCCCAGTTCAGCGCCACCCGGCACACGTTGGCGACGGCGCCGAGATCGATCGTCAGCGTCTGGTTGTCCGCGAAGGTGCTCGACCACCGCGTGCCGGCATCGCCGTCGACCGCATACTGCGGGCCGACGTTCGCGCCCTCGGAAGATGACGCGGTGGCCGTTCTGCCCTGGGCGATGTTGTTGTCAGCGCAGGGGCCGCCACCGCTGCCGCTGCTCACACCGGGAGTGCCATAGACCTGGAACTCCCACAACGAGTATCCGTAGCCGGTCGCGCGTTTCACGCCCTGCATCCGCATATAGCGACCGGTGCCGGCGACGGTCAGCGACTCGTTGCCACCCTTGCCGGCGGCTGTGGTGAACACGCTCGTCCAGCCGCCGGTGCCCGAGTCCGATACCTGGATCTGATAGCCGGACGCATATGCCGACTCCCAGCTCAGATCGACGCGGGAAATCGTCGACATCTGACCGAGATCGACCTGGAGCCACTGGTTGTCGGTCGCCTGGCTGGCCCAACGGGTACCGGCGTTGCCATCGGTTGCCGCAGGGGCCGGCAGGTAATCGGCGTTCTCGGTGGACGACGCGGTCGTCAGTTTGCCCTGCGAGAGCAGAGTCGGCGCGGCCTGAGCGGCGGTGATCGGAATCGCGATGCCGACGGCGACGAGGGAGGCGGTGGCCACCAGCGCCCACAGCCGACGAGCGCGTGAAGCGCGAACATGGTGCGTCGGTGGGGGGCGGTGGATTGGCGGAGGTGCAGGGATGGTCGAAATTGACACAGGTCTCTCCTCGGGGCAGGCCCCGGCCGGCTACGACGACATCTGTCGTCGAGCTGGTCCGGCTGGCAGTCGTCGTTGATCTGTACCTTGCGCGACAAGTTGGAGAGCGCTCTCCCATCGACCCGAGCAGTCGGTTAGGCCGCGCTCGAACCGCCGGGTCTGACCAGCGCCACTTTCCTTGTGCAGTCGAATATATACCCCGGGTTTTGTGATCTGTAACCCAGATCACCCGAATGTACGTATTCGCGACGTGGCCAAATGGGGTAATAAGCTGGCAAGAATACTCAGAGTATGTCCGATTCGTTGGATCGCGCTCTCCCATCCGGTACAATTCGGACATGTTGTTCGAGTCAGAACGCGGGGCCGGCGTCACGACGGACGTCCTTCCGGTCGAACCTTCTCCCACCCGAGGCGTGCCTGACTCGGTGACACCCTTTGGAACGTCCGCACCCACGCTGGAAGATGTCGCGCGGGTCGCCGGCGTTTCCAGGGCGACAGTGTCCCGCGTCATCAATGACAAACGACGGGTGGCCCCCGACATCCAGGAAGTGGTCCGTCGAGCGGTACTGGTCACCGGCTACGTTCCCAACCTGGCTGCGCGCTCTCTTGTCACCCGGCGCACCGGCACCGTGGCACTCGTCGTTTCCGGCGCCGAGGAGTCCGCCAAAGATGGTGTCATCGACTTCGCGGACCCGTTCTTCGGTCGCGCGGTCGGTGGTTTGCTGCGGGCGTTGCGCCCACACGAAGTCGACCCGATCCTGATGATCGCTGAAACCCATCACGACCGGACAAGAGTGATGTCGGTGCTGCACAACGGGAACGCCGATGGAGCGCTGCTCGTCTCGACGCACGCCGACGACCCGCTACCAGGCATGCTCGTCAAGGCTGAGATGCCAGCGGTGATGTTCGCCAGACCGGCCGCGCCGCTACCGATCAGTTTCGTCGACGTCGCAAACCGAGATGGCGGCGCGCTCGCCGCTGCACACCTCTCCTCTCGCGGCCGGCACCGGGTCGCGGTGATTTCCGGGCCGTTGGATGTGCCGTCGGCGGCCGAGCGCCTCACCGGCTTTCAAGATGCAATGGCCCGGTTGGGGCATCCGTACGTCCCTGCCGCACAAGGCAGCTTCACCTATTCGAGCGGAATCGTCGCTATGAATCGGCTTCTTGACGAGGACCCGGGAATCGACGGAGTGTTCGCCTGCAACGACGTGATGGCCCTCGGCGCGATCGAAGCCCTTGACGCGCGCAGTCGCCAGGTCCCCGACGACGTCTCGGTTGTCGGCTTCGATGACAGCTCGATCGGGTCGGTCTCCCGGCCGGCGTTGACCAGCATTCGGCAGCCCATCGAGGAGATGACGGTCGAGATGGCGCGTATTCTTCTCGAGTCGGTCGCAGATCCCGCCCGTCGGCCGGTTTCGGTGATCTTCGAGCCCGAGTTGATCGTTCGCGCCTCCACCTGATCGCGACTGCCCCTGGTCCGCACGTCCACCCGGTCGCACCCGCACCTGCACCCGCACCTGGTCGCAGTCAGAACGGCTGATGGAAAACAATCACGCTTTCCAGCGAATGTTTGGGATGCATCGTGGGTGAACGGGTTGAAATCGACACTTTCTCTTGCGAAACATGGCGTAGACCGCGCATGCTCGCGGTCTCCCGTACCCACGGCAGGAACAGAATCAGGAAGGACCCTGCATGAGAGCGACTATTCGCCGAAGCAGCATTCTCGGTGCGACCGCAACCGCGATGCTGGTGTTGGCGCTGACCACGACCCCGTCGTCGGCCACCACACCCACCGCCAGTCCGCGCGTCACCATCGACAGTGCCCCGACCTGGACCAAGCAGGCGAAGGCCATTGCACCAACCCCGTCCACTCAGTCCCAATCCATGACAGCAGTACTGAAGATGCGGGACCAAGCCGGCGCAGAGGCACTCGCGCTCGCCGTCTCAGACCCCGCCAATGCCAAATACGGCACGTATCTGAGCGCGGCGGCCTTCCGATCACGGTTCGCCCCCACCGATGCGACGGTCGCTTCGGTGGTCAGTTGGCTCAAGGCACAGGGTTTCACCATCGGATCGATTCCGGCCAACAACAGGTACATCCCCTTCTCCGGCAACAGCGCGCAGACGAACAAGGCGTTCGCGACGGACCTCAAGGTGTTCAGCAAGGACGGTGTGCATGTCTCGGCCCCGGCCTCCGGCGTCATGGTGCCCGCGGCGCTGGCCGGCAGCATCGCCGGGATCGGCGGTCTGGATACTTCCGCCCGCAAGACGCCGAGCCACATCGGAGCCCAGGAAACCGGTACCACCGGTACCGCCGCAACCACCAAGAGCAAGGTCGCGACCCTCGGCGCACCGAAGGCACAGCCCAAGGACATGCTCCCCCCGCCGGGAGCCGTCTTCAAGAACGGCACGCCCTGCTCCAGCTACTACGGCGAGAAGGCCGCCGCCGTGCCGCAGATCCTTCCGCATCCGTTGACCTACGCACCGTGCGGATACAAGCCTGCCCAGATCCGCGGGGCCTACGGTGTCGACGCCGCCCTGGCACAGGGAGTGGATGGTCGCGGCACCACGGTCGCGATCGTCGATGCCTTCGCCTCGCCGTACATCTTCAAGGATGCCCAGACCTACGCGCAGCGCAATGATCCTTCGCACCCGTTGCGCAGCTACCAGTTCAGCCAGAACCTTCCGACCATGTACAACTCGGCGACCGAGTGCGATGCAGGAGGGTGGTACGGGGAGGAGACGCTGGACGTCGAGGCCGTCCACGCGACAGCCCCGGCCGCGAACATCCTGTACGTCGGCGCTGCGAGCTGCCAAAACCCCGACATCAACGCCGCAGTCAACACCATCGTCGACAATCAGCTCGCCCAGGTGATCACCAACTCGTACGGCAGCGCCGGTGAACCAACAGCGTTGGCTGATATCGCCGAAGAGCACCAGACCTTCGTCCAGGCGGCCCTGGAAGGAATCACCGTCACCTTCTCCTCCGGCGACAGCGGCGACGACGTGCTGAGCACAGGCACTCGCCAGGTCGACTACGAAGCCTCCGATCCCTTCGTCACTGCAGTGGGTGGGACGGCGCTGGCCATCGGCAAGACCAACAACTATCAGTTCGAGCAAGGTTGGGGCACCGGCAAATCCGTGCTGACCAACGGCAAATGGGTTCCGACCCTGCCGGCCTACCTGTACGGCGGCGGCGGCGGCACCAGCAAACTCTTCACCCAGCCGAGCTACCAGAAGAAGGTCGTCCCAGCATCGATTGCCAACTACTTCGGCAAGGGTGCGCACCGTGCAGTTCCGGACGTGGCGATGCTCGCCGACCCGAACACCGGCTTCCTCGTCGGCCAGAGCCAGAGCTTCCCGGATGGCTCGATCAAGTACAGCGAGTACCGCATCGGTGGCACCAGCCTGTCCAGCCCGCTCTTCGCCGGGGTCATCGCGATCACCGATCAGGTGCATCAGGGATCGCTGGGATTCCTGAACCCCAAGCTCTATCAGCTGGCCGGCACCGCAGCCTTCCATGACGTCAAGGGAACCGGCGTCACGGACGGCGTCGTCCGCGTCGACTTCATCAACGGACTCGACGCATCCGGTGGCCTCAGGACTTCCCTGCGCACCCTCAACCAGACCGCCACTCTCAAGACAGCCGTCGGGTACGACGACGTCACCGGTGTCGGCAGCCCCAATGGGGTTAATTTCCTGATCGGAATGGCGTCCGACGCGAAGGCGTCGACCGTCAAGCCCGGCACGTCCACCATCAAGCACGGCGCGCCCACCCGGTAGGCGCGGACGCGACACCAGAACAGAGGAAGGCTGATCCGCACGAGGATCGGCCTTCCTCTGCGTTTTCGGGCCGGTGATGGTGCTGTGGTTCACGGTGCTGGCAGCGACCGGATCGAGCCGTAGGACGGAAACCCCGAGGGGCATCGGTTCGTGCCGTCGGTCATCCGTCTACGAGGAGACCTCGCGTCGGCCCGAGTAGACGTTCCGAACGTCGGGATACCGCGGCAAGCCGAGTCAGCCGATGAGTAGGAGCAGCACCGGCGAGGCTGCGGTGGAGCTGTTCTTCGGCCAGGGGTTTCCACAGGGAGTCGATGATCGTCACCGGATCGGCGTCCAGATCGGTCTCGGGCCGCTCGAGATGCTCGGCCCACAAACGGATGCGGGTGGTCCTGGCGAGATTCGGGTCCAGCGTGACGATGTTCATCTCGGTGTCGTTGAACAGTGAGTGCTCGTTCAGGTTGGCCGAGCCGATGGTGAGCCACCGGTCATCGACGATCCCAACCTTGGCGTGTACGTAGAGCGGGTCTGTGTGTGCTCCGGCATGAGCGTTGACCGTCGCGGCCAGGAGACGACCGGCGCCACCGTCTGCGTCCACCAGATAGCCGAGTTGACCGCGCGTGGTGTCTGCGCCGGTACTGGGCCGCGCCGGCAGCAGTAGCACGATCCGGAAGTCGGGACGAGGTGGCCGGCGCAGCTTTTCGGCCAGAATCTCCGCGATCTCGGTCGACCACAGGAACTGGTTCTCCAGATAGATGAAGTGGGTAGCAGAGCGCAGAGCCCGCAAGTACCCATCGAGAATGCTGAACTCACCGCGCGGAGCGAAACGGTAGACCTTCTCCGGCACTGTGCGCAGCAGCTGCAATTCCATCTCGCCGGCCGGAGCGGGTGGGACCGACTCCGCCAGAATCTCGTGGGTGACCTCTTCCCATCGGCTACGGAAGTGCTCGGCGACATCGGCGACGATGGGTCCACGCAGCCTCGTCGCTACGTCGTGCCACCCGGTCGACCCGCGCGGCTCGTGCTGGGTCCGATCCCAACGGTCGGCTGACAGATCCGAGAGGTCGATGCCGCCGACGAAGGCGACCTCGCCGTCGACGATGACGATCTTCTCGTGATGGCAGTGCAGAGTCCGCTCGCGGGCATCCAGAGCGCACCGCACGTTCGTGCCGTCGGTCAGTTGCCGCCGCGCCGCTTTCATCATCGATCGGGTTGGCCGAAACATCGGCATCGGCGGTCCGGCCCACAGCAGAACCCGGACGTCCACTCGCTCGGCGACATCACCGAGCAACTCCTGCACAGTGGGCGATCCCGCCGTCCGGCGGAGCCGGAATTCTGGTGTCAGGTGCCAGCCCGCGATGTGCACGTGCGACGTGGCACCCTCGATCGCGTCGGCAATTGCGCCCAGCGCTTGCTCACCGTCGATCAACACGTCGATGGCGTTACCGCGCCGCGGCGCCCGGCCCGGAACCCAGAGGTCGTGCCCCGCCGACGACTGCAAGATTTCCCCGTACCCCAGCCGGGCCAACCGCCTTCGGTGGTGACGGCGGACCGCCCGCTCCAGACCGCTCCCGACCGCATCGTCCGCCCGATCGATCCATTGGGTCACCCGGCTCATCACCACCTGCCCGCTGCCGGTTCGACAGCAAACTGCCCGGGTGCGTTCCGCCGCCGAACCGGTTCGATCCCTGGAATATCGACGCCGTCGCCAGCGACCATCAGCAGTGGCGCATCCATCACCACATCGTCTCCCGGTCGAACGCTTTTCGCACACTACGGCCGCGCGACCCGGTGGATTGGTGCGGCCCTACTGCGGTTGTGGTCATGGTGCAGGGTGCCCCCGGCAGAGTTGCCCCGGCAGAGTGTTCAGACAGAGTGTTCAGGCAGAAATTCCGCAGCCAGGGCAGGCCGCCGTCATCGGGCCGGATCCTGGTCGGTGAGCGGAGGATCTTCGATGGTGGAGCCCGCGCCCGCTGAGCGAATGCCCTGGCCCTCGCGCCGCATTTTGAGCAACTCGAGTGCGACAGGAATCAGGGACACGACGACCACCAGCGCGATGATGGGCAACAGGTATTTGTCGATGCCGGTGATGTGCGATCCCAGCCAGAACCCCGCCAGGGTGACCCCGATGGACCAGATCAGGCCTCCGACGATCTGCCAGAGGGTGAAGACCCGCGCCGGGATGCCGATCATGCCGGCCATTGGATTCATCACCGTCCGTACCACCGGGATGAAACGGGCGAGCACGATCGCCTTCGCAGGGCCGTACCGTTCGATCACCACCGCTACCCGGTCGGCCGCTCTCCGCAACGCAGGACGCTGCGTCCGGGACAGCAGCCGGACGCCAAGCGTCTTTCCGATCCAGAATCCGATCTGGGCGCCGATCAACGCGCCCGCACTTGCGACGGCCAACACGCCTGTCAGCGGCAGATGCAGAGCGCCATGGGTCGCTGCCAGCAGGCCTGCGCTGAAAAGCAGCGAATCGCCCGGCAGGAAGAATCCGACCAGGAGGCCGGTCTCAGCCACCAGGACGCAGAAGATGCCGATCAGCCCGGTCGCGGCGATCACGCTGGTGGCATCCAACGGATTGAAACCGGCTGCCAAGAGGTTCGACATCACTCACCTCTCGCAGTTCTGCAATCAAGCCCGATCATGCATCTCCTCGGAAGTAGAGCTGGCACACTGATGACGAAGTATTACTAGTACTATTTGTTTAATAGTAGCAGTGCACGCGCGAGGAGACGAATGAGTGATCGACGCTCGACCGGGCCGTTGGAAGCCGCGGTCATCGCCGTGGTGGCGGCAGCTGCAGAACCAATTGCGGTCGCTCAGGTTCGTAAGGCGCTTCCGGGCGAACCCGCCTACACGACGGTGATGACGACCCTGTCGCGGCTGGCCGGCAAAGGAGCCCTGAGTCAGAGCCGGGACGGCCGGGCATTCAAATATTCGTTGGCTGCGCCTGCGGGAGCCGTCGACGACGCGGTGGCTGCCAGACGTATGCGTCGCCTGCTGTCCGATGGATCCGACCGTGCCGGTGTACTGGCCAGATTCGTCGCCGAGCTCGATGCCGACGAAGAACGCATCCTTGTGGCGCTGCTGGAACGGCCCGAGCACGAGGCGAGCTGAGCCGTGACGTTCTCGCTGATCGCCCTTGCCGTCGCCGTTCTGGCGAGCGTGGCCGTCGGACGCTCCGTCGGGGCAGTCGTACAACGACTGCGACCGGCTCAGGCAGTCGTCCTGCTCGCGGTCGCCTCGTTGGTCGTCTCTCTCGCCACCGGGATTGCGCTTACCGCGATTGCGGTCGCCGAGGTTGCCGGCCTGACCGCGGTCGCCGCCGATGGGCACTGGTCAGCGACGGCGTTCCGAGCCGAGGTGCCCGTTCCGGAATGGCTGGGTGCACTGGCGGCGGGGGTGGTGACTGTCCTGCTGCTGCGGGCGGCGGTGCGGACCACCGGCATCCTAGTGGCGCTGGTCCGCGCAGAGCGTTTGTGTCGCTCCATCCGCACCGGCGGCGGCCCGGTCGTCGTCGTCGACGATGGGTCGGCCGACGCGTACACGGTCGCAGGCATCCGTGGTTGCGTGGTGATCAGCCAGCGTCTGCTCACCGTCCTCGACGCCGACGAGCGCAGAGTGCTCACCGCGCACGAGCTGTCACATCTCAACAGGCGGCACCACCTGTACGTCCATCTCGCCGATCTGGCAGCCGCCGCAAATCCATTGGTGAAGCCGGTTTGTCAGGCAGTCCGGCTCGGAGTGGAGCGATGGGCCGACGAAGACGCAGCGGCCGGTATCGGGAATCGGCGGATCACCGGACGAGCGCTTGCGCGGGTCGCGCTCCTGCGGTCGGCGTTGAAGACCGGCGGGTCACCCGGGCAGTCCCAGCTGTCCCCCGGCCACCGCCTTCCGGTCCTAGCGGTCGGCACTTTGCAAGTCGCTTCCCGCGTCGAGGCGCTGTTCCAGCCCGCTCGCAACCGGCACACCGGCCGAGTGACGACCGTTCTCACCGTCTCGCTGTTGGTACTCGTCCTGGGCGTTGCGAGCCTCGCCCACATTCGCGAGGCGATCGAGGGTGCAGCCGGCTATCTGGGCAAGGGGCGCTGAGCGGTCGACGGCCGGATCCTTCCCCGCTCGAATCGCCGTGGTCGCCCGTGTCGACGCCGCTGTGGAGACGTCAGGTCCCCTTCCGCGCCTGCTGGCCGATCGACGACCCGTCGGCCCGTTGTTCATCCAACAGAAGTGCGCTGACGTCGGCATCATCCACGGTCGCGTGCTCGTCGACCGACGCGGTCGGCTCGGACGCTGACGGCGCATCGCCGCTATCTGGAACATCCGAGGCTTCCGCGGCCGGCAGCTCGTCGAGGTGCCCGTCCACCGCTTGCGATCGTCGTTCCAGGAGCGCTTCTTCCAGGTCGAGGTCGTGCTGCATCTCCCGGAGAACTTCTTCGGCCAGTTCGCCGGCGTTGCGCATTCCGACGATCACCGATCGCTCGATGCCCAGCAACGATCGCCGCCAATCCGACAGCACACTCAGGCGGCGGCCGAAGGCGCGCGATTTGTCGTCGTCATCCCAATTCCGCCAGTCGCGGAGCGAGGCCCATTTGCGCATCAATTCCGCCTGACGGTCCGACAGCTGACCGTCGACCAACATGTCGTCGACGCGGGCGTTGATGGCCGAACTGGCCTGGGCATGGGCTTCCGCGCGCTCGGCCAGGTCGTCGGCCCGCTGATCCTGTTCTATGCCCAGGCGCCGGATCACCAACGGCAGGCTCAACCCCTGGAGCACCAGCGTTCCCATGATGACCGCAACGGTGCAGACCAGCAGCAACGAACGGTACGGCGTGGCGATCGGTAGCGTCTGCGCTGCGGCCAGCGACACCACCCCGCGCATACCGGCCCAGGAGACGGCGGCGGCGCCGCGCAGATCGGCCGATCCCCTGCTTCCGGAGCCTATTCTGGAAATTGAATGGATCGTCAGGACCCACACCGGCCGGCTGATGATCACCGTGGCCAACACCGCGACGACAGCGCCGAAGGTCTGGGCCGCGGTCGCGTCCAGCGACGCCACGATGGCCCGCAACTGCAGGCCGATCAAGGCGAAAACGGCACCTTCGAGCACGAACCGCAGCGCGGCCCAGGTTGCGGCCTCGGTGAGCCGGATGGACGCCGCTACCTCTGTCGGCGATCGGTAACCGAGGACCAACCCGCTCACCACGACGACCAACACTCCGGAGGCGTGCGCCTCCTCGCCGATCACATAGCCGGCGAACGGTGAGACGAGCGACAGGACTGTCACGGTCAACGGGGATGCGACCTTCCGTCTGACGAAAGACAGCGCGGCGCCCAGCGCGGCGCCCAGCGCGAGGCCGCCGACGGAAGCCCACGCGAACTCGCCGGCCGCGGATGCCCAGTGGAGCGACCCAGCGCTGATCGCCGCGATCGCCACCTTCAACGTCACCAGCGAGGTGGCGTCGTTGAAAAGCGATTCACCCTCCAGGACTGTCACCAGCCGGCGCGGCAGTCCGACTCGGCGAGCGACCGCCACGGCTGCGACCGCGTCCGGCGGGGCGACGATGGCGCCCAGGGCAAGCGCCGCGGCGAACGGCAAACCGGGCAGCACCGCCCTGAGGACGAACGCAACGCTGAATGCGGTCAGCAGCACCAACGCCACCGCGAATTGGGTGATGGGCCGCAACATTTTTCGGAGCGCGACCGCCGAGGACTCGTAGGCCGCGCCGAACAGCAGCGGCGGAAGAAAGACCGACAACACCAGTTCCGGGCGCACTGCGTACCCGGGAACACCAGGAACAAAGGAAACGACGAGCCCGATCACTACCAACAGAATCGGCGCGGACAACGACCACCTGGCTGCGACCCCGTTGACCAGTAGGACGCCCAGCACCAGCGCGATGATCGGTATCAGAGACTCCATCCGATTGATTATCCGGCCGGCATGCGTCGCTTCGAGCCACTTGTCGCAGACCCGGGGAGGAACACGGAATCGGTTACGATCGTCGGATGACGTGCGGTTGGGGACCGGATGATCAGCAGTATCGCGGATTCCGATGAAAGACCGATCAATGCCGGCCGGGCCAGATGCGCCGCTGGTTCGATCGAGATACCCACCACGACGGCTCGCCATCCGCCGGTTGCTGATCACGCTGTTCTGGCTGGGTGCGCTCGGCGCTGGGGCCGTTCTCTGGGCGGGGACGGCGGTGCGCGCCCATCGGACGGTGTTTTCCGTCGACCTGCCCCTGGTGGAGTTCCTTGCCGCGCACCGGACTGCGTTCCTGACGTGGACGGCTCGCTTCATCTCGGACGTCGCCAGCCCGGTGGGATTGCTGGTAACGCTGGCCGTGCTCGTCGGATTGGCGCGGTGGCCAAGGACCTCCTGGCGCCGGCGTGGTTGGCAGCCTGTCCTCGCGGCCGCGGCGACCCTGGGCGGCATCGATGTCGTCGAATCCACCATCAAGGCCTGGGTGGCGCGGCCGCGGCCCGCTCCGGGCCTGGCCGTGTCGAACGTCTCGGCCCACGGTTTTGCCTTTCCGTCCGGCCACACGTCGCAGTCCACCGCGGTCTATGGGCTCATCGCGGTGCTGCTGTGGCAGCGGTATCGCGGACGGACGCAGCGAATCGAAACGGTAATGCTCGGCCTGGCCGCAATTCTCGCCGTGGGAATGTCCCGTCTGTACCTGGGCGTGCACTGGTTCAGTGATGTGTTGTTCGGATGGCTGTTGGGCGCGAGCTGGCTCGCCGTCGTGCTGGCCGCCTGGACCGCCATCCGGATTCATCGCGGAGATGAAGACCGGCTTGACTAGGGTGACCTGATGCAGCCAACGGATTCGCCGCCCTCCGTCGAGATCATTCCGGCGCCGGTAGTGTTGCCGCGGCCGATGGACATCGCTCTCCGGCGGCTGACGCTGTCGGCGAATCACGGAGTGTTGTGGTTCGGCATCGGAACAATCGGCGTGCTGACCGGCGGGCGCGCCCGCCGGGCGGCACTTCGCGGCATCGGATCGCTGGCGATGGCGAGCTTTGTCGCCAACAGCGTCGTGAAACCGATCGTCGGTCGCCGCCGACCCGATCAGCAACGAACACAGACCGCCCGGCGGATCGGTTACGTCCCATGGACATCATCCTTTCCCAGTGGCCATTCCGCCTCGGCGGCAGCATTCGCGGCTGGCGCCACCCTGGAAATGCCCTTCGCAGCCGCAGTTCTCGGGCCGCTGGCCGCAGCAGTTGCCTATTCCAGGGTGCATGTCGGAGTGCACTACAAATCCGACGCGGTGGTCGGGATGGCCATCGGCGCCGCAGTCGCATTGGTGGGCAACAAGTTGTGGCCCGTCAAGCCGCATGGCGCCGCAGCGATGGCGCACGGTACCGCTCCTGCACTACCGGAGGGCGAAGGTCTGGTCATCGTGGTGAACGAGGCGGCCGGAAGCAGCGAAGGCGCCTCCAGATCGCTTTCCCAGCAGATGCCCAAGGCCAAGGTGGTCGTCTGGAATCCGACTGAGCTGAATCTGTCTGCGCTGATCGGCACCGGAGCGAAGGCGTTGGGTGTCGCCGGCGGCGACGGCACCGTGGCCGCGGTCGCCCAGATCGCGCATTCCCAGAGCCTGCCGTTGGCTGTCTTCCCGTTCGGCACCTTCAATCACTTTGCCGGGGCGATGGGTGTCACCGAAGAGAAGCAGATCTCCGACGCTGTTGAGCGCGGGACCGCCAAGCAGGTGGACCTGGCTACCCTCAACGGGTCCAGCTTCCTGAACAACGCCAGCATCGGTGGCTATCCACAGTTGGTGGTCCGCCGGGACCGACTGAGCCATCGCCTGGGTAAGTGGCCCGCGGCCTCGTACGCGCTGTATCTGACGCTGCGACACCACGTACCGATGGAACTCGAGATCAACGGCACCGTGCTACCGACGTGGGTAGTGTTCGTCGGCAACGGCGCCTATCGGCCGCGCGGCCTCGCCCCGGCCTGGCGCGAGCATTTGTCCGGCGGAATGCTCGACGTCCAATACCTCCGCGCCGATCTGCGTCTGGCCCGTACGAAAGCCGTTGTGCTGTCGCTGCTGGGCCTCATCGAACGCAGTGATGTGCTTGTCACGATGGAGGTCCCAGCGGTGACGATCAGATCGAAATCCGGACCGTTGACCAGTGCGCACGACGGCGAGGTCGAAGAACCGGTCGAAGAATTCATCTTCGCCGTGGCCGATCGACGGTTGACGGTCTATCGGTAATCGATCGATCTGCGATCAGGAAGGCAATCCGGTCGCACCCGGCCGGTCAGGCAAGGCGCCGACCGGAGTAACTTCGTGACCTGCTGCCTGCCCGGCGGCTCTCGCAGGGCAGGCCCGAACAGGAGTGACGATGAATTCTGGGGACGGCTGGACGACGTGCGAATTGGGTCATCGCCATTGGGGCCTCTTCGGCGCTGCCGGACTGCTGGTGATTCGCGATGCCGACGTTCTGCTGCACCTTCGCTCCGAGCACACCCACAACGGAAATACCTGGAGTGTGCCAGGAGGTGCCCGCGACGTGGGCGAAACGGCGGCAGATGCGGCTCTGCGGGAAGCGCGGGAAGAAGTCGGAATCGAAGAAGATGACGTCGCGATTTTCGGCTACAACGTCGACGATCACGGTGGCTGGGCCTACACCACCGCGCTCGCCCGCTTACTCCGCCCGCGGACGCTGCAGCTGAACTTCGAATCGGCCGAGGTTCGCTGGGTGGCGATCGCCGACGTCGAGAAGCTGCCCCTGCACCCGGGTTTCGCCACTTCCTGGTCTTCGGTCTCGGCCGCAATAGGATCGATGCACCGATCAGCCGAGATCTGAGGTCTTTCCGTCAGGGCAACCGACGGCGGGTAATGGGGCCGCTGTCGAGAATCGAGCGGATCTCCCCGACAACGGACCGATGCCGCATCGGTGCGCTGGGCGTGAACAGGGCGTTCCGCATGCCGAGAACAGCTTGCCGCACCGTGGTTGCGGTGTCGACCACCGGCTCCCAACCAAGTTCTCTCCGGGCCCGGCCGCTGTCGATCAACGGCACGTTGAACGCGAGGTCGATCCAGCCCGGGTCGAGCCGCTCCACCCGCGCGTACCAGCCGACGGCGACAACGGACCGCAATATTTTCCACGGCACGTGGATAGTCCTGGCTCTCAGAACTGCCGCCAGGATGACGGGAGTGAGCGGCGTCGCCGTCGCCAGGTTGAACGGGCCCGTCGCCTGCCGGTGAATGGCGCGGATGACGGCCGCTGCGACATCTCCGGAATTCACCACCGGAACGGCGAAGGTGCGGTCGATGGGCAGCAGCGGGAGCAGGTCGAGACCGGCCGCCGGAAACCAGGCGGGGAGCCCGTACCGCAGTAGGCTGCTGCCGGCGTCGCGCTGCATGATCAGCCCGGGCCGCAACCGGCAGACTGCGGGCAGCTCTCCGGTGGCTTCGTGCCTGTCCAGAGATCGTTCGGCGGCCGCCTTCTGCACGCTGTACGGCGAGGAGGGCACGCCGTCGGTGGCCCAATCCTCGGTGACCACCGTGCCGCGAGGAGCTGCGCTGTACGCACCGACGGACGACATGTGAACCAGGTGAGGCACCCCGGCCGCCCGGGCAGCGAGGAGCACATTGTCCAGGCCCCCCACTCCAACTCGCTCGAGATATGCGACGTCGCGTCCTGGCTGAAATCCCCAGGCCAGATTCACCACGCTGTCCGCTCCCCGGAACAGCTCGGTCAGGGTCGCGGCCGCCGAATCGTCCGAGACATCCACCGAATGCCAATCTGCGACGCGGTACGGCTCGTCGTCCGGCGGAATCCGGCGGGCGATGCCGACGACTTCGTCATCACCGTGAGCGCGCAGCTGCCGCAGGATGGCCGTGCCGACGTTGCCGCTGGCGCCGACGACAACGATTCTCATGCCGATTCCTTCCAGAGCCTGGCGAGAAGACTGCTATCGAGCCGGGTCAGCAGGTCCTGTGGATCGTCGTAGACGGCGACGGCGCCGGCCTTCTCCAGGTCTGCGCTGGGAGAACCGCCTGATCGCAGCCCGATGAATTTCACGCCGGCTCTCGCCGCCGCCTCGCCGTCCCACACCGAGTCGCCCACCATCACAGCGCGTTCCGCCGAAGTACCTGCCTTGGCCAGCGCCACCTCGAGAATGCCCGGGTCGGGCTTGGCCGACTCCGCATTCTCGGCCGACGTCACATGTGCCGTCCATTCATCTGCAGCCAACACCTCGAGCAGCCGCGACAGCTCTTCCTGCGGGGCGGACGTGGCCAGGACGACCTGCAGATCGCGAGCCGCGATCGCCGCAAGTAGATCGCGCGCTCCAGCGAACGTGCGAAGTTGGTCGGACAACTCCGCATACTTTCGGTTGTGCCCCTCCTTGGCCTGGTCCCCCAATCGGTCCGTCGAGTCGCCCAGCAGGGTCCTGAGCAGCAACTGCGAGTCCATGCCGATGGCGCGGTGGATCCGCCACGAGTCCATCGGGGAACCGAGGTCGGTGAGCGCCTCCGACCAGGCCTGGACGTGAAGGTAATTGGAGTCGACAAGGGTGCCGTCGATGTCGAACAAGACGGCCGGGCGGGATTCTAGGACCATGAATACCTCTCAGAAGGACGAGCGTTCCTGATACGGGTACCCGGTCCGGAAGTCCTCAATCCAAGAACCTGGCCAGGTAGCGGTTTCCTGCTGCGATACGCGGGTAACTTCAGAACAGCAGCGCGCGCCACCGAGCCGAAGTTGCGGAATTAGTGCTCGCCCGGGGTAACGCCGCTGCACCCGATCGATCAATGGTTAACCACTCTCCACGACGTCAACATGAAGGCAGAGTCGACATGAAGGCAGTGACCTGGCAGGGCAAACGAAACGTGCGAGTCGACGAGGTCGCAGATCCGCGGATCGAACAGCCGACCGACGCGATCGTGAAGATCACCTCCACCGCGATCTGCGGCTCGGATCTGCACCTGTACGAAGTGCTGGGGCCCTATATGAAGGCGGGCGACATTCTCGGGCACGAACCGATGGGCATCGTGGAAGAGGTCGGCCAGGGGGTGACCAATATCGCTCCCGGCGACCGCGTCGTGATTCCTTTCAACATCTCCTGCGGTTCCTGTGTGATGTGTACGCACGGACTGCAGAGTCAGTGCGAAACCACTCAGGTTCGCGACCAGAACAAAGGCGCGGCCCTTTTCGGCTACACCTCGCTCTACGGTTCCGTGCCAGGCGGCCAAGCCGAATATCTGCGCGTGCCGCAGGCCCAGTACGGACCGATCAAGGTCGGCCTGGACGGTCCGGACGAGCGATATCTGTTCCTGTCGGACATCGTTCCCACTGCTTGGCAGGCCGTGCGGTACGCCGCCGTACCCGCAGGCGGCACGCTGGCCGTCTTCGGCCTCGGTCCCGTCGGTCAGTTCGCCGCGCGCATCGGCGTCCATCTGGGCTTCCGGGTTCTCGGTGTGGAGCCGGTTCCGGAACGGCGTGAGATGGCCGAGCGGTACGGCATCGAGACCATCGATCCGTCCGCCGTGGACGACGTGACCGCCGCGATCGTCGACAGCACCGACGGCTACGGCGCGGACTCCGTCATCGACGCAGTCGGCATGGAGGCCCACGGAACGGTTGGTGCCTCGGTCGGAAAAATGGCTCAGGCTGCGGTCGGTCTGCTGCCTGATGCGCTGGCGCACAAGATGATCGAGACCGTCGGCGTCGACCGGCTGACGGCTTTGCACGGCTCGATCTCGGCTGTGCGCCGCGGCGGAACGGTGTCGGTCAGCGGCGTGTACGGCGGTACGGCCGACCCCATGCCGATGATGGACCTTTTCGACAAGCAGGTTCAGCTCAGAATGGGTCAGTGCAATGTGAAGAAGTGGATCGACGACCTTCTTCCGCTGGTGGAGGATCCTGCCGATCCGTTGGGCGTGCTCGATCTGACCACGCATGCAGTCCCGCTCGGGGAGGCGCCGCAGGCGTACAAGACGTTCCAGGAAAAGGCCGACGGTTGCATCAAGGTGGTCCTCAAGCCCTGAACGATGGTCCGTCCGCGCCGTGGTGCCAGGAATCGAGTTGACCGAGCGTGGCGTCCGGCGCTTCCTGGTCGATGGGTACGGATGCTTGACACCCGGATCGGCTGGGTAACTCGTCGGTATGAGCGAATCCAATTCAGACGTCATCGGCGGCACCGGTCCCGATCCGGACAACCCGGCGAGCAAGGACCCGCAGGACTGGGTGACCGGTAGTGAGCCGATCACGGCAGCCCAACGCAGCTACCTCGACACTCTGGCCAGGGAGGCGGGCGAGGAGCTGCCCGGAAATCTTACGAAAGCCGAGGCCTCTCAACACATCGAGCGCTTGCAACAGGCAACCGGGAGGGGCGCCGACAGCGGCGGCAGCGCCGATTGACCTGCGGTGCCCCAACGCCATCGCTGCCCCGGCCGGTGGTTGGCACGAATTCGACTGCGAGCACGTCGATGTCGAGTCGGCGCGACTAGGGCGTGACCTGGGAGAATCCGGGCATGGTGGATTTCAGAGGGTTGTTCCCGGCATGCCGAACTGCGGCACGATGCTTTTGGCATGGTCGATTGCCGGACGATCGGCCGATGAGTACGCCACTGGGAAGCCGATGAGTACGCCACTGGGAAGTCGTGCGCTCATCCGGCATTCCGGACGTGCTGAGCGGCTGGGACAGGAAGTTCGGGATGCCAAGGACCGGTTCATCGCCTCGGATCCCGGCTGGGCACGGTTACGTCAGGGTGTGCGTGCTGTTCTGGCAGTAGGCAGCACGCTTCTGCTGGAACTCGTTCTTGCTCGGCTCATCGGCCGGTCACCGTTGCTTGGGATGTTGCTCGGCGCCGTGGTGGCGATGTTGATGTCCACCGGTATTCGAGAGCGTCATCGCAGGGTGATAGCGACCACCGTCGGCATGGCTCCACTGGTGGCGGCCTTCGGTACGTCGCTGGGTGTCCTGACCGCCGAGCAACACCTTCTTGGCCTGACAGCATTCGTCGGGGTTTCCTTCCTGGCTATGTGGGTACGACGGTTCGGACCGCGCGGATTCACCCTCGGGTTTCTCGCCTGGCAGAGCTTTTTCTTCGCCCTGTTCCTGCATCCGCCGGTTTCGGCGCTTCCGTCGATGCTGGTCGCCATTGCCGCCAGTGCGTTCTGGGTCGGAATACTGTTGCTGACAGTGTTGTACGACAATCCGGAGCTCAAATTACGACGTATCGTCAATGCGCTGCGTGCCAGGGCCAGATCCGGAATTTCTGCTGCGCTCGGTGTTCTGGACGAACCGGACCATCCTGCCCAGGTTCGTCAATTGCGGCGCCAGCTGATCCAGCTCTCGGAGACGGCCTTGCTGCTGGACGGTCAGCTGGCCGACCCACGCGCCTTGCCGGACGGCGTTCCACCGGGTCGGCTCCGCCGGTGGACGGTGGATTTCGAGATCGCGATGGATGCGATCGGGGCCGCGACCGTGGAGCTCGTGGCGCACCGCGCGCTGGTGCCGCCGGACACTCTGGCCGAGGTCCGCAAGATGCTGGAGGCCGTCGCCTGGGCCGATTCCAGAACGGCCACGAGTTCGGCAGAACGGATCCGCGCGCTTGCCCTCGACTGTCAGGGCACGGTGCACGAGATCGCCGAGGCAGCACTGCAACTGCTCGACACCGTGGCGATCTGGGATTCCGGCGCGCTGAGCGACCCGGCGACGGCAGCAACCGATAGCGACCAGCGCGCCGATGTGCTGGACGAAGAGGATGACTTCGAACCGGTGGTGACGCTGATCGGTGGCAATCTGCCAGGGTCTGCGGCAGTGGCTCAGCAGATGATCGCGCGGAAAGACGCCGGCCGGTTCTCACCGTCGCGAATGCGGCTGACCACCAGGCAGGCGATCCAGGCCGCCGTTGCTGCGGCGCTCGCGATCATCGTGGGCGAAGCTATTTCGGCCCAACGGTTCTACTGGGCTGTCATCGCAGCCTTCGTCGCCTACGCGGGAACGGCGACGTCCGGAGAAACGCTGCAGAAGGGCGCCAGCCGGATCGGTGGCACCCTGGTGGGGCTGGTGGCCGCGGTCGGCCTGGCGAACGTCACCGACGGCCATCCGAAAATCGCTGTGCTCTCAATCCTGCTCTGCATTTTCTTTGCTTTCGTGACGCAGGCCATTTCCTATGGAACGATGATTTTTTTCATCACCGTGATGCTGGCGCAGCTGTACACGTTGCTCGGCACATTCACCGACCAACTGCTTCTGATCCGGCTGGCGGAAACGGTTTCCGGGGCGGCCATCGGGATCATCGTTTCGTTGGTGGTGCTGCCCACACACAGCCGGGCAACGCTACGAGTGGCGCGCCGGAACTTCCTCGGCGGCCTCGGCGAACTGCTCGAGGCCTGCGGAGCCACTTTGGACGGAACAGTTCCGAACCGGGATCTGCTGACCCTGACGGTGACGCTGGATGCGACCGGCCGTCAGCTGGTCCAGATTCGCCGAGCCCTGACCAATGGCCGCCTGTTCGGGGCCGACCGGGTCGGCTTGCGACACCGGGTGACCGTGCTCAGTGCCTGTGCGGCGAACGCACGCGCACTGGCGGCGGCGATCACCGCGGGAAGAGTTCGAGATCCCGCGTTGGCGAACGCTGCTCGAGAGCTGGCGATAGAAGCCAGACGCCTTGCTGAGATTCCGGAACTCGGGCGCCCACCCGAACTCGAAGCGGGTTCTGCCGACGTGCTTGTCCGGGTCCGCCCCTTGCTCGAACAAGTCGGTCCGGATCGGAACTCGTCAGGTCCGACCGATGGAGCCCTCGCCCCCACGGTGTCCGCGCTCCGGCGCCTGACCGAGGCGCTCGCTCTGCTCGGTCGGATCCGGCCGTCGGTCAGATCGACCTGACACCCGCCGTCGGCGGTTCAGCGAGGCCGAGCCGGCACGCCAGGTACAGGAATGCCGCGGCGAAGTCGTTGTCCCCGATCGAGTTCTCCGATCTCGGCCCAATCGAGCTGTTCTCGCACCGCCCGTACTGCCGGCAGCAGAGCACCGAAGTCGCAGTACTGCTCGGTCATGCTCAGCAACCGGCTCGTGATGACCTGGCCGGCTCCCAGAACGGGGATGTGCAGACCGAGAACCTCCTGCAGCCGGGCGCTTCCCACCAGGTCGACGTCCACCGGAACCGTGTTGATCCGATGCAGCACGTCCACCATGGCTCCGCCAAGATGGGCTTTGAACGGCCAGTCCTCCGGGGGCCTCTCGATCTCGAACCCAGCCCGCTGCAGGCAATCGGCGGCCGCCTGGACGTCCGCCTCGGTCACCACGAGGTCGACGTCGTGGACAGGTTCGGGAGCGCCGTTGGCCCACAGTGCGTAGCCGCCGGCGAGCGCGAATCCGATGTCGTGCTTCTTCAGCGCTGACGCTGACGCCTTCAGCGCGAAACGGAGCTCGTCGTGTCCCACGGTCGTCGGCCCGGCGATACTCGGATCTACTTCCATGAAAAAGGGGTACCAAGTTTTCATGCGGCTCGCAACGTTCAACATCCTGCACGGTCGGTCCACCAGGGACGGTCAGGTCGATCTGGCTCGTTTCGCCGATGCCATCCGCGGGCTGGACGCCGACATCCTGGCCCTGCAGGAAGTGGACCGCGACCAGCCCCGTGCGCATTTGGCGGATCTCACCGAGGTTGCGGCTGGGGCCATGGGCGCGACCAGCCATCGATTCGTGGCTGCCATTTCAGGCACACCTGGAGCGAGCTGGATCGCCGCGACCGGCAATGAGGCTGTCGGTACGGCAACCTACGGCATCGCACTGCTGTCTCGTTATCCCGCCCGTTCCTGGCAGGTATTGCATCTCCCCCGGATCCCGGTGACCTTTCCGATGTGGCTGCGCATTCCCCGCAAGGTCATTGTGGTGAACGAGGAGCCCAGGTCGGCCGTCTTCGCCCAATTCGACACCCCGGCCGGCCTTTTGGCGGTAGGGAATGCGCACCTTTCGTTCGTACCTGGCTGGAACCGCCTGCAGCTCTCTCGAATCCGGCGGTATCTCGACGTCTTCGATGGCCCGGCAGTACTGATGGGCGACTTGAACATGCCGGCGCCCATGCCGGAGCGGATCACCGGCTTCCGGTCGATGGCGGCGATTCCCACCTTTCCGGCGGACGTTCCGGAGCGCCAGTTGGACCACATCTTGCTCCGGGGTCGGCTCGGCCGGGTGACCGACTGCAGTGCGCCGGAGCTGCCGCTGTCCGACCATCGGGCGCTGGTGGTCGATGTCTCGACCTCGTCGGACGCCTGAACGCGCAGCCACCGACGGGTCGACTCAGGAAGGGCTCAGCGTCGCACTTCACAGCTCGATGGGCAGTTGGTCAAGGTGTGTTCGAGGCCGCAGGTTTTGGCGTCGTCGTCGCTGTGCCGGTGGTGTTCACGGTCTCGCTCGACTGATGTTGACGACCTGTTCCGTCGCCGGTCTGCTCGCCGCCGGCCACTACCAGGACGATCACGGTGATGGCCACCACCACCAGCACACCGACGGCGGCCAAGATCAGTCCCCACCTGGGTCGCTTCCTGCCGGTGGGTGGCCGTGAATTTCGAGTAGTCATATGGTTGTCAATTGCCGAAACCGGGACCGCCAAACCGCGCGCCGAGATTTGCATCGGAATGGAACGGAACGGGCTCAGTCGCTTCCGATCAGCCTGTCGGTTTCCGGATCGGTCCGACCTTCGAAGTACAGGCCGAGCACCTGACTGAAGACCGGCTCGACCGGCGCGGCGCGGAGGAACAAGGTCATCGACGACCTGAGTTTGCTGGCATCGATGCTGCCGAAGATCGACTCCGCCGTGACGCCCCGAATGCCCGCGACCATACCAGCGACCTCGAGCAGACGGGGCGCAAGCACGGGATGTTCCAGGTAGGCCTTCGCCTCGTCCAGCGAGCGGATTGCATAGAGCTTGGACATCGCGCTGTGGCCCAGCCCGGCAATCTGCGGAAAGACGAACCACATCCAGTGGCTCGTCTTTCTGCCGAATTCGAGTTCGGAAACTGCCAGATCGTAGCTGCCGCCGCTGTTCTGGGCCTCGACGAAGCGCTCGAGGTCGAATCGATTCCTCATGATTCCCCGATCGCATGGAATGGTGCGCCAGCCACTACCAGCGTTCGGAGACCTGCGCTTTGATCTTCGAGTCGTACAGCGCCGAAATGCCGGCCAGGACGTCGGCGGACAGTGCCGGAACCGCAGCGGCGTCGGCGTTCTTGGCGGCCTGCTCGGCGTTGCGTGCACCGGGAATGGCGGAAGTCACGCCCGGCTGTTGGATGATCCACCGCAACGCCCCTTGGGCGGGTGACACACCCTCGGGGAGCAACGCGGCGAAGTCTTGCGCCGCCTCGACTCCGGTGGCGAAATCCACGCCGGAAAACGTCTCGCCCACGTCGAACGCGGCACCCTGGCGATTGTAATTGCGATGATCGTCGGCACCGAAGGTGGATTCCTTGGTGTAACGGCCCGAGAGCAGCCCCGAAGCCAGCGGCACCCGGGCGATGATGCCAACGCCCGCCGCTGCTGCGGCGGGGAGGACCCGCTGCAACGGCTTGAGCCGGAAGGCATTCAAAATGATCTGCACGCTGGCTGTTCCAGGCCGAGAAATGGCGGCGAGCGCTTCGTCGCATTTCTCCACGCTCACGCCGTAATTGGCTATGCGATCCTCCGCCACCAACGTGTCCAACGCATCGAAGACGGCGTCCGAGGAGAAGACCGACGTCGGTGGACAGTGCAGTTGCACCAGGTCCAATCGCTCCACGTCGAGGTTCTTGCGGGATCGATCGGTCCATGCCCGGAAATTCTCCAGGACGTAATTTTCGGGAAGCTGCTCCACCCGACGGCCCATCTTCGTGGCCACCAGGATATCGGCCCCGGTGTTTTCCTTCAGATATCGACCGATCAACTGCTCACTGCGCCCGTCGCCGTACACATCGGCGGTATCGAAGAAGGTCACACCCGCCGCGACGGCCGCGTCCAGGACGGCCAATGCCTCCGCCTCATCGACGTTGCCCCAATCGGCGCCCAGTTGCCATGTGCCCAACCCGATGACTGATACCTTGCGGCCGGTCCGGCCCAGCGTGCGTTGTTCCATGACTTCGATGTTAGTGCGCTCGGGAGTGGTGCTGGCGCGCGCCGGCGCAATTGTGGCCACTGCGCAGCCCGATTCCTCACTGCGCCGCTGTTCGTTACCGAGCAAACGCCTGCGCAGTGACCAGAACCGCTGCGCAGTGACGAAAGCCGCTGCGCAGTGACGTGAACCCACGCACCGCGGCCAGCGCATGTCAGTCGATCGGCGGCCGAGCGCGACTGGCCTTCACTCCGGCGCGCACCTTCTTACCCGACAGCCGACGTTCGATGGAGCCCCTTGTCGGTCGGCTCGGTCGTCGGGGAACCGATGGGGCAGCGATGATCAGCCGCAGAACATGTTGCAGCCGAAGGCGTGCCGCCTCGCGATTCCGCAGTTGGGCACGATGTTCCGAAGCCGTGATCACCACCGCCCCGTTGATCAACTGGCCGGCCAGTTGATCAAGAACCCATGACCTGCGCTGATCACCGAGCGCGCGCAGACTCGGGGACCCGTCAGGCGTCCAGGTCAGCTCCACCCGGCTGTCCGCGGTATTGACCCCCTGCCCACCCGGACCCGACGATCGGGAGAAACGCCACTTCAACTCGTCCGGAAGAAGAGTCCACTCTGCGGAGACCCGTAGCGGACGGTCGATCCGGGCGACCTCCGACCTGGTCATCGGGAACGTGCGCGGCGCGGACTCATTCGTCAATCGTGGCAGAGCCGGATCGAACAACCCACACCCACCACCGCGTCTTGCCCACAACCGCGGCGGCCGGCGTTGCGTCCGAATCCGAGACAGGTGTGGTGCGCTCGGCAAGGTACGTATTCTTCGAGCTGTGATGATCCGGAACCCGAATGCCTGAAGGGCATACGCTGCATCGACTCGCCCGCGCGCAGCAGCGACTCTTCGGCGGCTCGGAAATCACGGTGTCCAGCCCGCAGGGCCGCTTCGCTGCCGGAGCCGAGGCGCTCGACGGCCACGTACTCCATCGCGTCGAGGCCTACGGGAAGCATCTGTTCCAGTACTACCGCGGGGCTCCGATCCTGCACGTGCATCTCGGGTTGTACGGGAAGTTCACCACCGGCGCCGGGGAAGCACCCGAACCACGTGGGGCGCTCCGGCTCCGGATGGTCAGCGGGCAGGTGTGGTCTGACCTGCGCGGTCCGACCGCCTGCGAGTTGCTGGACCCGCCGGATGTCGCCGCGCTCAGGGCCAGGCTCGGGCCGGACCCGTTGCGGAAGGACAGCGACCCGGAGATGGCCTACCGCAAGGTGTCCCGCAGCAAGATGTCGATCGCCGCCCTGCTGATGGACCAGAGTGTGCTCGCCGGCATCGGGAACGTCTACCGCGCAGAGATTCTGTTCCGTCATCGGGTCGATCCGTTTCGCCGCGGGCAGGCCGTCGACGGCGAACTGTGGCGGGCGATGTGGAACGACCTGGTGGTGCTGATGCAGGCCGGTGTCCGGACCGGGCGCATAGAAACCGTCCGGCCACAGCACCGACCCAGAGCCCGGGGCCCGTTGTCCAGGGAGGAAGCAGGCTACGTCTATCGGCGCACCGGACTGCCGTGCCGAGTGTGCGGTACGCCGGTCGCAACAGCAGAATTGGTGGGCCGCAACCTGTTCTGGTGCCCGACCTGCCAGGCGCCGTGATCCGTTCGGTCAGCGGCCGGCCGGACGCTGCCGCGGCCCGCCGCTCAGGTTCCGGAAACAGGATCGCCGTGGTCGCCGTGGTCGCCGTGGTCGCGAACGACGTCCGCTCCGGACCAACCACCCCCGGACTCGTCCTCCGATGTATCCCCGTGGTCCTTGACCACCTCGGCCCCGCTCCAGCCCGCGTGCTGATGGACTTCCGGGGACCCCTGGTCCCGGACCACCTGCTCGCCGTCCCATCCGGAGTCCTCCGGCGGCTGGCTCGCGTGGTCGCGTACCACCTCGCCACCGCTCCAACCCGCGCCCTGTTCGGCTGGCACAGCGGGCTCTTCCGAAGGCGCACTCGGTGTTGATCCCACGTTCTCGTTAGTCATTGCTGTAGTCCTTCTTCCGAATCGGTGTCGTGCTTGCTCGACAGGTCTTCTCACGACGACGACGTTCGCCGGTGTGCGGGCGCAATTCTCCTGCCAACGTAACCCGGTCTCCGCCGGTTCGCCCGATGCAGCCGTGCCACGCACTTTCTCATCAACCGGGACCGGTGTAGTAAGGACTGGTGGATCGACGGCTGCTGGGCGTGGTGATGTTGATCCTCGTCGCACTGGTTGCGGTCGCCCTTCCGAATCGAGCAGGTCACCGTATTTTCGGAACACCGCAGGTCGCGCGCGTGCCAGGCGCCCCGGCGGAAGGTAGCTGCGTCGTTGCGGTCGACCCGCTGCCGTCCCTGGACGAACAGTCCGGTGGTGAATCGCCGATGTCCTACCCATCCGCCCGCTACGGCGCCTGTAGCGGAAACATCGTCGGCGAGGTGATGTCGGTCGACCTGACCGCCCACCCGCTCGAGAAGGCAACCATCAATTCGTATGCGAGCGCGCGATGGGATTGCGATCTCGCCGAGGTCAACTACGTGGGGTCCATCGGTCCGTACGATCCGGCTCGCCTGTCCACGCCGAACATCGTCGGGTGGGACACGAACGTGGTGGTGCACACGACTTCGGTGGGACCCAGCGCCTACCAGCGTGCCGCCGGGCAGAGCTGGACGGCCTGCATCGGGGGTACCGGTGGGACGAAAGCCTATCGAGGACGCCTGCAGAACGCCCTTCGCACCGGGACGTTGCCGGCGATCTTCGGAAATTGTCTGACCGCACCGGTCCACTCGATCAACGACGTCGCCGGAACGGCTCAGCTGTCCTGCGAGGCGCCGCACTCCGCCGAGGTGTTGGGGACGACCCAGATCTACGCCGCAAAGACGCCGGCAGAGATCCAGGAGTCCTGCGCGAAGCTCGCCCTTCGCGCCTTGCGCTCTGCAGATGCGACGCGAGGTGGCCGGCTGATGGTCACGGCATACTCGTCGAACGGTGTCTCCGGGTCCAGAGCCGGCTCGGTCGGGGCGGCCGGGAGCTTTCTGGCCTGCGTCGCCTCGGTGCAACCGCCGGCCCGACTCAGCGGCACGCTGATCGGCCTCGGCAACGGCCGGCTACGCCTCACCGGCTGATCCGGCCGTTCTCCTCGCCCGTTCAACCGATCATCGGCCCCGAACCGCTGGTGCAACTCACGAGCCCTTCCCACCCTGACTGTTTTGTGCGAACATATGTTCGTGTCCGACTCGGCGAGGATCCTGCACGCCGATCTGGATGCGTTCTTCGCCTCGGTGGAGCAACGCGACGATCCGCGGCTACGTGGCCGTCCGGTGATCGTCGGTTCCGGGGTCGTGCTGGCCGCGAGTTATGAAGCCAAAGCCTTTGGCGTGCGCTCGGCGATGAGTGGTTTCCAGGCCCGGCGCGCGTGTCCGGACGCTGTTGTGGTGCCGCCCCGCTTCGCCGCCTACACCGCTGCCAGCCGAGCGGTCTTCGAGGTGTTCGGGGACACCACTCCCCTGGTGGAAGGCATTTCGATCGACGAGGCGTTCCTGGACGTCGGTGGCCTCCGCCGGGTTTCGGGAACGCCACTGGAGATAGCGGTTGGCCTGCGCCGGCGAGTGTTGGACCGGGTCGGTCTGAAGATCACGGTCGGCATCGCCAGAACCAAGTTCCTCGCAAAGGTCGCCAGTGGGGTCGCCAAGCCGGATGGCTTGCTGGAAGTGTGCCCGGGCGCCGAAATGGAGTTTCTGCACCCACTTGCGGTCGAAAGGCTCTGGGGCGTCGGCACAGTCACCGCCGCTACCTTGCACAGCAGCGGCATCCATACCGTCGGCCAGGTGGCGCTGCTGGGCGAGGCCACGTTGGTGGCGCTGCTGGGTAGGGGGTCCGGTCGGCATTTGCACGCACTGGCGCACAACCGTGATCCTCGTCGGGTTCAGGTGGGCCGGCGGCGGCGATCCATCGGCGCGCAGCGCGCCCTCGGCCGCGCTCGGCACAGCGCCGACGATCTCGGCCAGGCTCGCCACAGCGCTGACGATCTCGGCCAGGCTCGACACAGCGCCGACGATCTCGACGCGGCGCTGTTGGGCCTGGTGGATCGTGTCAGTAGACGCCTTCGAGACGCCGACCGGCGGGGCCGCACGGTGATTCTGCGGGTGCGATTCGACGATTTCTCCCGGATCACCAGGTCGCACACCCTGCCCGTGCCGACCTCCGGGACTCCGCAACTGCTGGCTGCGGGACGGGAGTTGCTCGCCGGCGCTGCTTCACTGATCAGCGAACGCGGCATCACGTTGATCGGTATCTCGATCTCCAACTTCGACGGCGAGCAGGACGCAGTGCAGCTGGAACTGCCGTTCGAGGGCTCGATCGGAGAAGCGGCCGCGCTGGACACGGCGCTGGACAGCGTCCGCCACCGGTTCGGATCGAGCGCCGTGACCCGCGGGGTTCTGCTCGGCCGGAACATCGGGCTCGCAATGCCGATGCTGCCGGATTGATCGGGCCTGACACGTTTCCGCCCGGCGCCGGGGAATCCGATGAGCCGCTGGATAGGTTGAGGTGCATGGCACCTCCGAACAGCGTCCCCGCCGTCGAACTGACGGTCGGCGAGTTGGATGTCCGGATTTCCAACCCCGACCGCGTGTATTTCCCGGAAATCGGCCGGACGAAATTGGACCTGGCCAACTACTACCTCGCTGTCGGCGACGGCATCGTCCGGGCGCTGCGTGAACGACCCTGCATGATGCACCGCTTTCCGGATGGTCTGGCCGGTGAGAAGGTGCACCAGAAGCGGGTACCACGTGGAGCCCCGCCCTGGCTCGAGACGGTTCGAGTGGATTTTCCGTCGGGCCGGAATGCCGACGAGCTCTGCGTCACCAAACTCGCCGACGTCATCTGGTCGGTACAGATGTCCTGCGTGGAGTTCCATCCATGGAATTCTCGACGGGCCGATACCGAACGCCCGGACGAATGGCGGATCGATCTCGATCCCATGCCAGACTGCCCATTCGACTCCGTGCGCCGGGTGGCTCACGTCGCGCACGATCTGCTGGAAGAAATCGGCGCCGTCGGCTGGCCCAAGACTTCCGGCGGCAATGGCATGCACATCTATGTGCGCATCGAGCCGCGATGGGGATTCGCCGATGTGCGGCGCGCCGCTCTGGCATTTGCCCGAGAGGTCGAACGACGGATTCCGGATGAGGTGACGACGACATGGTGGCGCAAGGACCGCGACTCGCGGAAGTTGTTCGTCGACTACAACCAGAACGCCAGGGATCACACCATCGCGAGCGCGTATTCGGTCCGGGGAGTGCCGCGCGGCACCGTTTCGACGCCGGTGACGTGGGCCGAGGTCGACACCGTCGAACCACAGGAATGCACCATCACCTCCGTTCCGGCGCGCTTCGCCGAACTGGGCGATCTGCACAGCGGCATCGACGACGCCGTGTTCGCGCTCGACCCGTTGATCGAGTGGGCCGAACGCGACGAGCGAAACGGTGTTCCGGAAGCGCCCGAGCCCTGAGGCATACTCGCCGGTATGAAATTTCGGACCACCCTGCACTTGGAGGGTAAGACCGCAACCGGCCTGCTGGTTCCCGCGGAGGTGGTGGCGGCACTGGAAGCGGGAAAGAAGCCGACAGTCACCGTGACCATCGCGGGCCATACCTATCGAAGCACGATCGCCTCCCGCGGGGAGCGGTTCCTGATCCCGGTGAGCAGCGACATCCGGAAGATCACCGGGTTGTCCGCCGGCGACGAGGTCGACGTCGACCTGGAGCACGACGACGAGCCACGAGTCGTCACCGTTCCCGACGACCTGGCGCAGGCCCTGGATTCAGAGCCCGAAGTGCGGCAGTTCTTCGACACGCTTTCCTACAGCAATCAACTCGCGCACGTGCTGGCAGTGGAACAGGCCAGGACCGTGGAAACCCGGCAACGCCGAATCGCGAAGGCGTTGACGACATTGCGCGAAGGTCGCACCCGCTGATCAGCGGTGCGATCCGCGCTGATCAGCGGGTGCTATTCGCGCTGACCAGCGGTGCGTTCTGCCGGAACCTCCGGAGCATCGTCGGTTTTCCCGAGTGGAGGGTCGCCGTCTTGCCGGAGGATCCGGGCGACGTCGCCGACCGCCAGCCACAGCGGCCTGGCGCTGGCAGCTTCGCCCGGGGTGAATTGGATCGTGACCATGACCTGTTCGTCGGTCCACCGAATCGCGGTGCACGGCCACATCTCGTAGCTTCCGGCATGGTCGAGCACCAGCCGGGCGATGGCCGGCACCCGGCCCTGCGGCTTGTTCGGGACCACCTTCGGGTCGACCTCGTTCAGATATCGCGCAACCTCGACCATCTCCATGCCGCGAACTATATCGAACATGCGTTCCCATCGCCGCGGCCCGAGGCTTCTTGATTCCTCCGGCCGCGCCGAGGTGCATAGGCTGCTCGGGGCGGCCCGAGGTTTCTTGATTCCCCCGGCCGCGCCGAGGTGCATAGGCTGCTCGAGTGATGGTTGCGCAAGCTGTTCTGGTCGCCGCCGCGGGCCTGGCCTGTGGAGCGGTCAACTCGATCGCCGGCGGCGGCTCCTTGATCCTGTTTCCGGCGTTGTTGGCGACCGGCTTGTCGCCGCTGGCGGCCAACGTCACCAATTCCGCCTCGACCTGGCCCGGTTATGCCGGCGGACTGCTCGGCTTCCGGCCGCAACTCACCGACCAGCGAGCGCGGATCCGGCCGCTGGTCCTCGCGGCCCTGGTGGGCTCGGCAATAGGATGCGCGCTCTTGTTGAGCACACCTGCTGCCGCTTTCGACGTGGTGGTTCCCGTCCTGATCCTTGCCGCGGCCGCATTGCTGGCCTTCCAACCGCAGATCAAGCGACTGGTCGGCGAGCCGATGGAAGGCAGTCGCGTCTGGAGTGTGCAAATACCCTCGATGGTCGCGGCGACCATCTACGGTGGCTATTTCGGGGCCGCCCTCGGCGTCATCGTCCTCGGTGTGCTCGCCATCACCGTCCCGGACTCCCTCCGCCGCCTCAACGCACTCAAGGGTGTCGTCTCGTTCGTCAGCGGCACGGTCAGCGTGATCGTCTTCGCCATCTTCGGCCCGGTGAACTGGGCGTTCGTCCTGGTTGCCGCGCCCATGACGCTGGTGGGCGGATATTTCGGTGCCCGGATTGCCCGGCATGTCAACGAAACCGTGCTGCGCTGGAGCGTCGTCGTGCTCGGCGTCGCCATCGCCGTGTACCTGTTCGTCAAGACTCTGGCCGCTTGAGTTGGTGAATCGCGGCGCGACGTCGTCCACCGGCGGACGGTCAGCCGTTGGCCGGCCGGTCCTGCCGATGCTGGCTCCGGGCGTGGTCTGCGCAGCGCTCTCGACAATTCTGATCGCCGTGTCAAAGGTGGAACCGGTCGACCTGGCGGTGTATCGAGCAAGCGGATACTCGCTGATTCACGGCATCGGCCTGTACGGGAATTCCTTTCCCGCCGCGCTGCCGTTCACCTATCCGCCATTTGCCGCCTGGCCGCTGGTGGTGCTGGTGCCGACGACCTGGCAGTTCACCATCTGGTGGTGGACTTTTCTCACCCTGGTCCTGATCGGCTGGGTCATCGCCCGATCATTCGCACAGTTCCTCCCCGATCGCCCATGGCAACGCGCCGCGGTACTCGCCGGGCTGATCGGCGCATTTTCAATCGTCGTACCGGTGAGCGACCATATCGGGTTCGGCCAGATCAACGTGCTGTTGATGGCGGTTTGCCTGGCCGACCTGCTCGGCGTTCGGCCACGATGGCTGCCAGCGGGCGTTCTGATTGGGCTGGCTGCGGCGGTCAAGCTGGTGCCAGCCATCTTCATCCTCTACCTCGTGATCACCCGACGAGTCCGTACTGCCACCATCGCTGCCGCGACCGCGCTGGCGGCGACCGGTTTGGCCTACGCCGTCCGCCCCGCCGACAGTCGGCTGTACTTCTTCGACCTGTTGTGGCACCTGGACGCCCGGGTGGGACTGGGGAACAACGCGACGATCGGCAATCAGTCCGTGCAGGGCGCGCTGTTGCGTCTGCTTCCCGGGCCGGCGGTGCATCCGACCTGGCTGATCTCGGTGCTTGTCTGTCTCGGAGCCGGAATGGTCGGCGCCCGTCGGGCCCGCGCCCTGCGCGGCGAGATCGCCGGTGCCTGTGCGGTCGGATTGGTGGCGGTTCTGGTGTCGCCGGTCAGCTGGACCCACTACCTCGTCTGGATGATTCCGGCGGTCGGAGTGATGCTCGGCGATGGGAAGCGCAAATCCGGAAGACGCACTGCAGTATTCGTCTACGTCGTCCTGGTGAGCAGAATTCATCGATTGGGCCAGAATCTGATCGATCGGAATCCGGCCTGGCCACTTCGGATTGTCGGTGACCTGAGCCAGAACGGCTATCTGTTGCTGTGCATCGGCACCGTGATCTGGCTCGCTCTGCACCCGGACTCGAATTCGCGGCCGTGGCAGTGGGTGCGACGTAGGCTGCAGGCGGTGAATGGAGAACGGCCGATATGACAGATCGAAACGTCATCGGCGCGGTGGGACAGGTGGTCAACGCCATTCGCGGGAAAAGCGGACCTGGCGAAGTTCTACTCCGCATCGGTGGCACGCGCGAGTGCTACATCGCCGAGAGCGACGAACCGATCGAGCGTGGACAGACCGTCCTGGTCGTCGACGTTGCGCCGCACCGGCATGTCACCGTGGTGCGGTGGACCGAGCTTCCGGTTCCGTAATGACCGGCTGTTCGCCTGCTGTGGTGGACCGGAGCTCTGACCGACCGGAGCTGGCGTGGACCGGAGCTCTGGCGGACCGGAGTTGTGACCGATCGGAGCTGTGACCGATCGGGGCTGTCGGCGGATCAGCTGGTCCGGTGAACCTTGTGTTGTGCGGCTTGGGCCCTTGGCCGCAGAACCAGCAGATCGACGTTGACGTGTGGTGGGCGGGTGACCGCCCAGCAAATCGTGTCGGCGACGTCCTCGGCCGTCAGCGGTTCGGCGACACCCTGGTAGACGGCTGCGGCCTTGTCCGCGTCCCCGCGCATCCGCTTGACCGCGAATTCGTCGGTCCGGACCATGCCCGGCGCGATCTCGATGATTCGCACCGGATCGGCGAACAGTTCCAACCGGAGGGTGGCCGCGATGGCATGGGTTCCGTGCTTCGCGGCGACGTAACCCCCGCCGCCTTCGTACGCGGTGAAGGCTGCGGTGGACGACAGGAACACGATGGTTCCCGCGCCACTTGCGATCAGCTTCGGCAGCAGCGCCTGGGTGACGTGCAAACCGCCCATCACGTTGACGTCGAACATGGCCTGCCAGTCAGCCGGATTGCCGGTGGCGACGGGGTCGGCCCCGAACGCGGCGCCGGCGTTGTTGACCAGCACGTCCACGGTTGGCAACGAGGCCGCGAAAGCGTTCACGGCGGTCCGGTCGGTGACGTCCAGTTGGTACGCCGTGCCGCCGATCTCCCGCGCCAACGCGCCGAGCCGATCGGCTCGGCGGGCTGCCAGCACGACCGCGTAGCCGGCGGCCGCAAGGCGCCTGGCCGTTTCGGCTCCGATGCCGCTGCTCGCGCCGGTGACCACTGCAACGGCCGCGCTGCCGGCGGAAGTCGCCTCGGGCGGGGCCGACGGGGCCAACTGGTCCATCTGTCCTCCTGGTACTCGGAATCCCTGCTCACACATCCGTGAGCGCACCTCGATCTTTCCCTGTCGGTGGACCGGACCGAACCGCGCTGTCGGGGGGATGGGTCACACTGGACCGACCATGAGCGACAAGTACCTGACCAAGATCGCCGGCCTGCTGCGCAAGGCCGAGACAACCGACAACGAGCACGAAGCCGACGCGTTCCTCCAGGCTGCGCAGCGGCTGGCCACCCAGTCCTCCATCGATCTGGCCGTCGCCAGAGCGCACACCGCGGTGCGCGAGAAGCGCGCGGCGCCGGTCCAGCGCACCATCACGATCGGCGAGCCGGGCAAGCGCGGCCTGCGGACCTTTGTCCAGTTGTTCCTCGAAATCGGCCGAGCGAACAATCTGACGTGCGACATCGCTCGTGATTCCACCAAGGTGTTCGCCTACGGCTTCGACTCCGACATCGACGGGACGCAGGCGCTGTACTCGTCGCTGGTGGTGCAGATGGTCCGGGCCTCCGACGAGTACATCAAGTCCAGGCGCTACGCCAAGGAGATGGTCGGCAGGTGGGTTCGGGTGGAGCGGAACGCGGGCTTCGGGCGCCGGACGTCTGCCCAGGAGTGGCAGCAGCGCCCGGTTCACGCCAGTACGGCCAGGGTCAACTTCCAGCAGGCCTTCGCCGCCCGGATCGGCGACCGACTCAAGGAGGCGGGCCGGCAGGTGTCGGCGGCGGCAGTCGAGCGGGATCGCACCGCGAGCACCGGAGTGGAGATCGTCCTGCGGCAACGAGCGGTCGAGCTACGCGATCACTATCTCGCCCATTCCACCGCGCGCGGGCATTGGCGGGGCAGCTCCGCTACGGCAAGTTTCTCAGAGCTGGCCAGTGGGGCGGGTGAGAGAGCCGGCAGTTCCGCACGACTGGGCGGGGAGACTGCGATCGGCGGCAACAGGCCGGCCATCAACGGGTGACCGCACCGGATCTGTTGCGCGCCAAGGTGTACGAGGCCGAGGCCTTGGTTCGGCGCATCTTCGACCGGGCCGTCGACTTTCCTGTTGTTGATATCGCCGGGTCGCACCTCACCTTGCCACCGGAGCGCAAGTTCGCTTCGTTGGAATCGGTACAGGCCTACGTGGATGCGGTGTTGGCGTTGCCCTGGGTGCGGACCAGCTGGTCTCGGGCCGCGTTGTCGGCGACAGTGCGTTCCAGGGCTGGACAGAGCCGAGCGCACTACGAGCGCTCGACCGCCGGAATCGCCGTGCCGCTCCACCGCGGCGGTCAAGCCTGGGCACTTCGAGAGTTGGTGATCCTGCACGAGATTGCCCATCACCTCGCCCCGGAGGACGAACCGGCGCATGGTCCGGCCTTTCTCGGCAGGCACGTCGCGCTGGTGACCCGCATTGTGGGCGACGAGGCGGGCTTCCTGCTCCGGGTCACCCTGCTCGACGGCGGCCTGCGAATCGACTGATTCGGTGTCCATCGGTCCGGAACTGTTGGTCACCGCCCGACGATGCCTGTCACCGCTCGACGATGGCTGTCACCGCCCCGACGATGCCTGTCGTCAACGACGCTGCTGGTCACCGCACAACTGGTCCTCGCCGTCAGTTGCTCCTGCTGAAGGAGGTTCCGGCTGCGCCAGTCCCGATCGCGCCGGCCAACCGCCGGTACAGGGCGGCGTAGAGCGCAACCGCCAGCACGAATCCCACTTCGAACGTCAGGTCGCCGACACCCGGCAGTTGCTTGGGCACCAGACCGACATATTTGGTCTGGTTGGAGAACAGCCAGATGGAGAGGATGCCGGCGACCAGCATCGCAATCGGACCAGCCCAGTTCCGATACTTCTCGTCGATGTACACCATCTCGTGGTCCTCGGACCGCCGGAGCAGCCTGTCGGCGAACACGACGCCCAACCACGGCCCGATCCAGTAGGCGATGACGAGCAGGAAGTTCTCGTAGCTCGCGATGTTGCGCAGGCCGATCAGTGCGATGACAAAACCCGCCGCGCCCATCACCAGGGCGACCACCGCCCTGGACCGTCGGGTGGGCAGCTTGATTCCCATAGCCGTGAACGAGAGTGCGCTGGAATAGACGTTCAGTGCGTTGGCCGCGATCGCACCGAGACAGATGCCGAGCAGGGTCAACTTCGCCAGCCAGGTCGGCAGCAACGACGTGTACGACGCCACCGGATTGTCGTAGTTCCAGGCCGCGCCGCCGATCGCGGTGACGGCGCCCGCTCCGACGGCCTCGAGCAGCACGCAGGACACGAAGACTCCCAGTCCAGCGAACACACCCGCGGCCCTCCCGGTGCCGGGCGACAGGTATCGGGTGTAGTCCGAGGCGTACGGGTTCCAGCCTGCGGCGTAACCGAACGTCGCGCCGAGGGCGATCCAGAATCCTCCGGGCGTGGGCGAGGCGCCGGGCTTGGCCACGAGCGGACCCAGGCCGGGATGCGACTTCGCCAGGATGACGACGGCTCCGATGAGGAAGACGACCGTCAGGACGGGGAATGCGTAGCGCTCGAAGGCGTGGATGAGGTTGTGACCGAAGTAGGCGATGGCCAGCATGAAGACGACAACGATCACCAGAGCGAGCCAGCCCGGGATGGTCGTCAACGCGCTCAGCGCCAAGGCGCCGCTCACGCTGTTCACCGCGAACCAGCCGATGCCGGCGGTCAGTGAGTTCAAACCCGCCGGCAGCACATTTCCGAGGAAGCCGAAAGCACGGCGGGACAACACCATCTGGCAGAAACCGGTGCTCGGTCCCCAACTCGAGAGCACGGCGTGTGACACCGACCCGAGCGCCGACCCGAGCACGATCGCGGCCATCGCCTGCCAGAAGGTGAGGCCGAAGAACAACACGCTGATCACGCCGACGAAAATGGTCGCGAACTCCATGTTCGGCGATGTCCAGGTCCACAACAGCTGCACCGGCTTGCCGTGGCGCTCCGCGAGCGCGATACCCTCGGCACCACCGGGTTCCACCGCGGTGATCTGGGCGCCGTAGTGGCGGTCGGCCGGCGTGTGCTGGAGCGAGGAAGCCATGCGGGGAATCATCCGGGTGGCAGCCCGGTAGGACAAGTCCGGTCGTGTCAAGCTTGTGTTTCCGGCAGATGTCGACCGTGATGCGCGACCTGGCAGTCCAGCCGAATGCTCTCATCCGCTCCGGGAACAGATGGCTCGGCCCGAGTAGCCCTGAGGAGGCCCGTCGACCGGCGTTCGGCTCGACCGGCATAGCCTCTCCTCGAGTTGGATCGCGGGTCTCGTCCCAACGGGACGGCTGACTACCCGGTGAGCGGTCCGGGCGATGCCTGCGCCAGGATGGACCCAACCGACCACCAGTATCTGCAGGGAAAGCGACGACCATGACCGACGGCACCGCATCGCTCGACATCACCGCCACCGATGCGTGGGCGGCGCTGACCGCCCACCAACAAAAGATCGAACCGTTGCACCTGCGGCAAATCTTCTCCGACGACCCTGATCGTGGCCGTGAGCTCACCGCAAGGGCCGGCGATCTGTACCTGGACTTCTCCAAACATCGGATCACCCGGGAAACGCTTCCTCTGCTCGTCGATCTGGCGGTTGCCGCGGGGTTGGAAGGTCGGCGCGATGCGATGTTCCGTGGTGACCACATCAACACCAGCGAGAACCGTGCCGTTCTGCACACCGCATTGCGGCTGCCGTCCGATGCCACCTTGACGGTCGATGGACAGGACGTGGTCGCCGACGTCCACGAGGTGCTCGACCGGATGGGCGACTTCGCCGACCGGGTTCGCTCCGGCGAGTGGGTGGGTGCCACCGGAAAGAAGATCAGCACTGTTGTCAACATCGGCATCGGCGGTTCGGATCTCGGTCCGGTGATGATCTATCAGGCCTTGCGCGCTTATGCCGACGCCGGGATCAGCTGCCGATTCGTCTCGAACATCGACCCCTCCGATCTGGTCGGCAAGACAGCCGACCTCGATCCGGAGACCACCCTGTTCGTCGTCGCTTCGAAGACGTTCTCGACGTTGGAGACTCTGACCAACGCCACCGCCGCGCGGCGCTGGTTGCTGGCCGGGCTCGGCCATGCCGACGACTCGGAAGAGGCCCGCGACGCGGTCGCCCGGCATTTCGTCGCTGTTTCGACCAATGCGGAACGTGTCTCGGCCTTCGGCATCGATACGGTCAACATGTTCGGATTCTGGGACTGGGTCGGTGGCCGGTACTCGGTCGACTCTGCGATCGGGCTGTCGGTTCTGTGCGCGATCGGCCGAGAGAATTTCGCTCAGCTGCTGGCCGGTTTCCACGCCGTGGACGAGCATTTCGCCACCGCGCCGTTCGCGGAGAATGCGCCGGTCATGATGGGGCTGCTCGGAGTCTGGTATTCCAATTTCTTCGATGCGGCGTCACGCGTCGTACTCCCCTACTGCAACGACCTGAACCGCTTTCCGGCGTATTTGCAGCAGCTCACGATGGAGAGCAATGGTAAATCGGTGCGGGCGGACGGGTCTCCGGTCACGACGTCCACCGGCGAGATCTTCTGGGGCGAGCCGGGAACCAATGGGCAGCATGCCTTCTACCAATTGCTGCACCAGGGCACCAGACTGGTTCCGGCAGATTTCATCGGGTTCTCCGAGCCGTTGGACGATCTGCCCACGATGGACGGCACCGGCAGCATGCACGACCTGCTGATGAGCAACTACTTCGCGCAGACCTCGGTGCTGGCCTTCGGGAAAACGGCGACGGAAATCGCGGCCGAAGGTACGCCGGAGGAAGTGGTGCCGCACAAGGTGATGCCGGGAAACCGGCCGTCCACCAGCATTCTGGCCCAGAAATTGACGCCGTCGGTGGTCGGGCAGCTCGTCGCACTGTACGAGCACGCCACCTTCGTGGAAGGCGTGATCTGGGGTATCGACTCGTTCGACCAATGGGGCGTCGAACTGGGCAAGACGCAGGCGCAGCAGTTGACTCCGGTGCTCACCGAACAGGAGGCGCCGGAGCCACAGCCCGACTCGTCCACCGACGCGCTAGTGCGCCGGTACCGCAGCCAGCGCGGCCGCGCCGTCTGACCGGGCGCCGTCCCACCCGGGGCGCCGGCCGACCCGGCCGCCGATCGGATGACCGCGCTCGCCAGTCGCCCGAGTGAAAGAACCGCTACAGATGACAGACCCGAATCGCGCAGCCGACGGCCACGTGGTGCTGGCCGACGTCGAAGGCGAGTCCTACGGTTCGCTGCGGCGGCGCCCGACATCACGGGCCGAGCGGTATCAGCTCGGCCGGGCACTGCGGACGAAGGTGCCACGGGTAGTGCTGGGGAACTGGCGACCGCCTCGTGACCGGCCGGATCCGGTCGCTCAGCTCAAAGAATCGCACGAGGGACGCCTGAGCTGGCTCGTTCCGGTGCGGGTCGGTCGAATGGCTGCCTCGCCCTATGGATTCCTGCGCGGCACGGCGATCGTCATGGCCGAGGATGTTGCGCACCTGCCGGCCACCGGTATCACCCCGGTGATCTGCGGTGACGCCCACTTCGGCAACTTCGGCCTCTACGCCTCGCCGGAACGCGACCTCGTCATCGATCTCAATGATTTCGACGAGGCGCATCCGGGCGGCTGGGAGTGGGACCTCCGGCGGCTGGTCGCGAGCATCTGGGTGGCCGGCCGGCAGAACAGTCACACCGAACAGACCTGCGCCGCCGCTGCCACGTCCTGCGTGGCCGCGTACCGGAGGGAGGTGTCCTTCCTGGCAGAACAACCGTTGCTGTCCCGGTCCTATCAACGGTTGGACGTCGACGCGTTGATCGCCAGCACGCCGCACAGCTCGCTCAAGGAGGAATTCGATCGTGCCGCGAAGCGGGCCAGGGCCCGCACGAGCGACCGGGCGCTGCCCAGGTTCATCGAGGAGCGGCAGGGCCGCCGCCGCATCGTGGAAGAACCGCCGCTGATCACCCGTGTGTCCGAAGCAGAAGCCGACCTGATCGGCAGGGCGCTCGATGAGTATCTCCGAACACTGGCTCCGCACTGGCGGCGCGCGCTGGCCGGCTACACACTGGTGGACATCGCCCACAAGGTGGTCGGCGTCGGAAGCGTCGGACTCCGCGCCTACGTGGCGCTGCTCGAGGGAAGCAGCCCGGACGACGTGGTCTTCCTCCAGCTCAAACAGGCCCGGCGGTCGGTGCTGGCGAAATATGTGCACGGCCAGTCGGCCCTGCATGCCCACCAGGGGCAACGCGTGGTCGAGTATCAACAGGCTCTACAAACGGTCAGCGACCCGTTGCTCGGGTGGACCACCGTCGCCGATCGGCAGTACTACGTCCGCCAGTTCCGGAACATGAAGGGCACGTTGGCGCTGGACGCGGTCGATGCCCGGGCAATGACCGACTACGCGGGCATCGTCGGTCAGCTGCTGGCCAAGGGCCATGCCAGAACCAGTGGCGCATCGATGATCTCCGGCTATGTGGGTTCCTCCGACAAACTCGACGTTGCGATGGCCCGGTTCGCCCGGCTCTACGCCGATCAGACCGAAGCCGACCACGCAGCCCTGCTCAAGGCGATCGCGTGCGGCTCGCTGCCGGCCGAGTACGGCGTCTGACCCGCGCCTGAGTCGAGCAGCTGCCGGTCAGCCCGTCGAGCAGCTGCCGGTTGCGCCGATCAGCTGCCGGTTGCGCCGATCAGCTGCCGGTTGCGCCGAAGCGCTCGACGCGGATGGCGTCCGCGCCGAGCCCGGCCTGGACCAGCAGGGTGCTCGCGCCGTCCGCGAATGCGGCCGACCCGCAGACGAAGCCGGTGGTGTCGCTGGTGATCAATGACAACACATCGGCCGCGGCCAACCTGCCTGCGGCCCGGGTCACCGCCGGATGGACGCCCCGGGTGAGGGCGACGATCGCCCCTCCTGACAGCAGTTCTCTCGCGTAGGGCAGTTCCTGGTAGGTGCGGGCCGAGACCGCCATCCGCAGCAATTCCGGCCGGCCGATGTGCACCGCGTGCCGCAACATCGCCACCAGCGGGACGACGCCGGTCCCGCCGCCGACGGCGAGCGCCTGGCTGTTCCCCCGCCACACGAACCAGCCGCCGATCGGACCACGGACCTCGAGTTGGTCGCCGACCTGCACTCCATCGGCCAGGAATCCCGAAACCTCCCCGTCCGGCAGCCGTTCGACGAACAACTCGACCCCCGCTTCGTGGGGAGCCGACGCCACCGAGTAGGACCGCTGCGCGGTGTACCCGTCCTCCGCCCGCAGCCGCACGACATAGTGCTGGCCGGGCAGATGATCGATCCGGTCGGGCACGTCGAGCACCAGCCTGACCGCGTTCGGGCCGGGATGGTCGACAACTTTCACCGTGGCCGTCCGCCAAGCCCCGACCGGAGCCGCAGAGCCGCCTTCCGGAGAGCCAGCCGACGCAGCCATCCCGATCTTCGCGGAGCCGCCTTCCGGAGAGCCGACCTTCGGAGAGCCGGTCGGCGCAGAGTCGATCGAGGCTCCCCTGGCTTCAGTCACCCTGGTATCGCTCTTCCTTCCAGGGATCACCATGGTCGTGGTAGCCGTTGCGTTCCCAGAAGCCCTGCTCGTCGTGATCCATCAGCGTCAGCTCGCTGACCCACTTCGCGCTCTTCCAGAAATACAGATGCGGTACCAGGAAACGCATCGGCCCACCGTGCTCCACCGGTAGCGGATGTCCTTCGTGATCCCACACCACCCAGGCCTTGCCGTCCGTGATGTCGGCCAGGGGCAGATTCGTGGTGTAGCCGGTGGTCGACTTGATCATCACGTGAGTGGCCGCCTGCGACGGGACCGCTGCGGCCAGCAGCAGGTCGGCACTGATCCCGGCGAAGCTGGTGTCGAATTTGGACCAGGTAGTGACGCAATGGATGTCGCCCGCAAAGGTGGAGCCGGGAAGTGCGTGGAGCTCCTGCCAGGTCCACTTCTGCGGGTTGTCCACCAATCCGTCGACCGTGATGCTCATTCTCTCGGGGTCGAGCCTGGGCGTCACCTCCGCTGTGAGCACCGGGAACTCCTGCCCCGTGTCGTACTGCCCAGGAGGCAGTCGATCATTCTGCGGCTTGCGTGGGCGGCCGTTGAATCCTCGCGTCATAGCCTCATTCTGCCCCGATCGAACGATCCCGCGACAGTCGGGTCGTAGGCTCGGACCTGCTCGGAAAGTTCGGCGGCGCAAGAACGAAGGCGCCCACCAATTAACGTTGCCGAGCAAGGACATCAGCGCCGGCAGAATCAGGATCCGCACCACAATGGCGTCCAGAAGCACCGCAACCGCAAGTCCGACGCCGAGCTCCTTGAACTCGACCATGTGCAGCCCCGCGAAGATCGCGAACACTCCGATCATCACCGCGGCGGCGCTGGTGATGACCGAGGCCGATCCGCTCACCCCGTCCCGGATGGCGTCCCGGATCGGAAGGCCGCGATCGGCCGCCTCCCTGATTCTGGAGATCACCAGCACGTGATAGTCCATGGATAATCCGAAAAGGATGACGAAAAGGAAAACCGGAATCCAGGCGATCACGCCGCCGGACTTGTGAAAGCCCAGAAAAGCTGCACCCCAATCGCTCTGGAACACCAGAGCCAGAACACCGAAAGCCGCGCCGGCGGACAGCAGATTGGCCAGGATCGTGACCAGCCCGACCACGACCGAACGGAATACCCAGGTCATCAACAAGAACGTCATGAAGACGACGAAGGCGATCACCCAAGGCGCGCCGGTGGACAGTTCGTCCAGATAATCGACGTTCGCGGCAATGGACCCCCCCACGGCCGATTCGACGCCGACCACACCGGCCGAGGCGCCGGGCAGGACGGTGGACCGCATCGTTTCCAGAGCCGCCCCAGCCTGCGGGCTGTCGTCGTCGAACGGCACCGCGATCGCGATCACCACGGTGTCCCCGGCGCTGCGGATCGCCGGATGCGGCCCGAACGTCGCGCTGTTCCCGATCGCGGACCGAACCTGCCGGCCGATCTGTTCCGTCTTCGCCGGCGCCCCCTTGAGGACGACGTTCAATCCGCTGCGCTCTCCCGGGAACGCAGTCGTGATCATCTGTTGGGCGGCCACACTGGGCAAACTCTGCGGCAGATCGGCCGCAGTGGAGTTCTTCAGGCGCAAGCTGGTGGCCGGCCACGCCAGCACGAGCATGCCGACAACCCCCACCAGCAGGGTGAGAGCCGGGAATTTCAACGCCGGCCGCAGCAACATCGGCCAGACGCGAGCCGGTCGTCCCGACATGGTCAGCCGCGACAGCAGCGGAATCCTGGGCCGGTCGACCTTGTCGCCCAACAACCCGAGTACGGCGGGCAGCACTGTCAGCGAGCCGAGCACCGCCAGGGCGACCACGATGATCGCGCCCAACGCCATCGACGCGAAGTTGGCGTCATCCAGCAGGAACAGCCCCGCCATCGCCACCATCACGGCGCATCCCGAAGTGACCACCGCGCGACCGGCGGTGGCGCCGGCTGTCGTCAGGGCCTCACGCCCGGACCGCCCACTCCGGCGTTCCTCGCGGGCGCGTTTGAGATAGAACAGCGAATAGTCCACTCCAACGGCCATGCCGATCAACAGGATCATCTCCGCTCCGGTTCCGCCGTCGGGCAGCACGTGCGAAGCTGCCGCGTACAGGCCCGCCGCCGACAGCACCGAGCTGACCCCCAGCAGTACCGGAACGCCGGCGGCCAGCAACGCGCCGAAGGCGAGCAGCAGGATCACGACGGTGATCGGCAGACTTCGGATCAGCGCCGCGGAGAAGTCACCGGCGAGCTGGTTGTCGACGTCGGCGCCCTGGGTCAGCGGGCCGGACACTTCCAGGTGCAGTTCCGGGTGCTGGGCTGCGGCGGTCGACACACCGGCCAGCAGAGCGTTCGGATCCTTCACGTCGTCCGCGAGGGTCACCGGTAACAACACCGCCGACCGGTCCGCGGCGATTACGGCCGTTCCGACGTCGCTGACGCCGGGCACTGCACGAAGGGTCGCGGTCAGGTCAGCGACGGCGGGCGAGTCCGCGCCCAGCGATGCTTCGGGCAGTCGACCGCCCGATCCCGCGGTGATCAGCACAGACTCGACATCGCGGCCCTCGAGCCCGGCGGCGGTGACCATCGCCGCTGCTCGTCCCGCCTCGCCGGGCGTGAGCTGGACCGAGGTGGCCTTGACCGTACCGGTCAGGTTGCCCCCGAGGACGCAGAGCAGCACCAGCAGCACCCAACCGCCGATTGCGATCGTCCGATGATGCAGGCTCCAACCGACCAGACCGCCCGTCGAAGCCTTGCCGGGTGGACCGTCCGGCAGTTGATTCGTGCTGGACAGGGTGGAAGTCGTCATGACCGGTTCTCCAGGATCTGATGGGGGGCCCGCCGGAGCGACTGCCGGCCGGCATCTGAACCTGTTCAGCTTCGCCGGCCGCAGTTGCCTGCCCCAGTGGCGCAGCCCGCCCATGCCCGCGCGCTGGGCCGTGTCTTCTCGCCACGGCCTGCGACCCTTTCTCCACGGGCTGGGCCCACACCATTGGGGGCGTGGACCCCCCGACGCCCGCTCGCCGGTAGGACACAATCGGGCAATGAACTCTTCGGGGCCGATGCCACCGGGGCCGTTCCCGCCGGGCGCAAACTCCGTGCCGGATACTGCCGCGGCACACTCTCCCGCGCCCCGTGCGGGTGGCGAACCGGCCGTTCGGCGCGACGCAGTGGGGTATTTCAGTGCCGGTTGGTCGCTCACCGCGCAGGGATTCCTGTCGGTTCTCACCCTGGTCTGGCTCATCGTGTCGATCGCGTTGGTCTTCGTCTGGGTCGGCCTGCCGATGTTGGTCTCGGCTCTCGCGGCCGTCAGGGGCCTGTCCATGTGGCAGCGCCGGCTGGCCGGCGGCGTTCTCGGCTGGAAGGTGGAATCGCCCTATCGCCCCGTCGAAGCCGACGGCGTGCTGGAAGGTCTGCGAATACGACTCACCGATCCGGCCACCTACCGGGACGCCCTGTGGCTGACCGTCAATGCGACGCTCGGCTTCGCGCTCGGCATCGTGACCGTCGTCTTCTACCTGGTCCTTCCATTGGGTCTGATGGTCGGCCCGGTCATGGTCCGCACCTACCTCACCTTCGCCTCCTTCGTACTGATGCGGTCGGACACCGAGGTGATGGCGCAGCGCATCGGTGAGCTCTCCAGCTCACGCGCGGAGACGGTGGACTCGCAGGCCGCCGAGATCCGGCGCATCGAACGTGATCTGCACGACGGCGCCCAAGCTCGACTGGTGGCGCTGAGCATGAATCTGGGCCTGGCCGAACAGATGATGGACAAGGATCCAGCACTGTCCCTGGAGTTGATCACCGAGAGCCGGCAGTCCGCATCGGTCGCGCTGGCCGATCTACGGGCGCTGGTGCGCGGCATCCATCCGCCCGTGCTGGCAGATCGGGGCCTGGTCGGGGGCCTACAAGCACTTGCCCTGGCGGCTCCGCTGGCCGTCGATGTGGACGTCGTCCTCGTCGGACGTGCTCCGGCGCCGGTGGAGTCCGCGGTGTATTTCGCCGTCGCCGAGGCGCTGACCAACGCGGCCAAGCACTCCAGCGCGCGGGCCGCCTGGATCTGGCTGCGACACCACGACGAGCGACTGAGCGTGTCGGTCGGCGACAGCGGAATCGGTGGTGCGGTGTCGATCCCGGGTGGTGGATTGCACGGGATCGAGAAAAGGCTGGCAGCATTCGACGGAACCGTCACCGTGGCCAGCCCGCTCGGTGGGCCGACGATCATTTCCATGGAGCTGCCGTGCGTGTTGTCATCGGTGAAGATCTAGCGCTGCTGCGTGACGGGCTGATTCGCCTGTTTCGGGCGCACGATTTCGAAGTGGTCGCCGCGGTCGACAACGGGCCGGGACTGCTTCGAGCGCTGCTGGAACACCGGCCCGACGTCGCCGTGGTCGACGTCCGGCTGCCGCCGACCTTCACCGACGAGGGCCTGCAGGCGGCGATCGCCGCGCGCCGCGAGGTGCCCGGACTGCCGATCCTGGTACTGAGCCAGTACGTGGAGCAGCTGTACGCTCGCGAGCTGCTCGCCGGCGGCCAGGGCGGCATCGGATATCTGCTCAAGGACCGTATCTCGGACCTGGATCAGTTCGTCGAGGCCGTCCGGCGGGTGGCCGGCGGTGGTACCGCGATGGATCCCGAGGTCATTGCGGCGCTACTGGCCCGGCCGCGCGCGGCCGCGCCACTCGCGGGTCTGACCCCGAGGGAGACCGAGGTGCTCGGCCAGATGGCGCAGGGACGGTCGAACGCGGCCATCGCCGCGCGGATGTTCATCACCGAGAAGGCCGTCGGGAAATACACGGCGGCGATCTTCAGCAAACTGCACCTGCCGGTCTGCGAGGACGACAACCGGCGGGTTCTGGCCGTTCTCAGATTCCTGGACCAGTGAGCAGGACAATCCCCGGGCTGCTCCTCCATCAGGAACTACACGTCCTGGTGTAGGGCCGACTGGACTGGGTCGGCGGCCCGGGGATCGGGTGACTGTCCACTACTTGCCTGACCGCCGCTCCCGAGAGGAACGGACCACGGTCCGACGTGATGGAACGGCGGCCTAGCGGCCAGCCACCTCACGAGTCCTGTACGTCATCAACGTGGGACCACCTCCTTTCGGTTCATCTCGAAAATAACCCGTCCGGCGCTTCCTCGCAACGAATTTTGCACGCCGGTCGCAATAGAGACCGACGTTGTCGCTTTCGCCGCCGTCGACCAGCCTGCCGGCTCATGTCCCCGCCGACCCCGCCGCCCGCGCCCCGGACCCGTCCGGTCGGTATTCGCATCAAAAGGTGAGCAATCTGATCGCGGGTACGACAGTGGGATTCTCAGCCGCACAGGACGGACAACACGTTGCCGGCCGGATCGGTGAACCAGGCGATGTCGGGGCCTCGGTTTGCGGCGCGGCCGCGCAGGATTCCCTTCTCGTCCTGCGGCATGCCGTCGTACCGCGTCATCAGGACGCCCTTGACCGCCAATGCGTCGATCGTCGCGTCGATGTCGTCGACCGGAAAATTCAGGATCGTGTAGCCGGCCGCGACATGATCAGCCTTCGGATAGATCAGGGTGTGCCGGCCACCCGGGCTGTGCAGCTGCAACATTCCGTTGGCCTCCGTCACCTCGAGCCCCAGCGTCGCGCTGTAGAACGCCTTGGCGGCGGGAATGTCGTCGACCGCAAACCCACTGAACATCTCGGACCGAGCGAGCATGATCAAGCCTTTCCGATGGTGGTGATCCCTGGAATACGTCGATTCTCGTCCTTCGGTTTCGGCATCAACCATGGGGACCGATTCCGGTCCGGTTCGATTCCGCCAGAAGGAAGCTGATTGTGCGATATTTGATTCTGATCTAGAGCAACCCGGCGTCGCGCACGGTGGGAGACGCTGACCGATGAGCAACGGTGAGTTCGCAAAGGCGCACCATTCCCTGAATGAAACGCTGCTGGAATCGGGCGACCTGGTGACGGCAGCCGGCTTGGCCGATCGGACCGGGCGAAGAAGGTGTGGGTGCGCGAGGGGCGCGTGATGGCGTGGCAGCCCTGGGACCCGGCCCGAGGATCGAGTTGAGCCGGATCGTGGCGGTGGCCACGGTGCACGGACCAGCCACCGGCTTGGAGCAGCTCGCGGCCGCCGACGCCGATCCCGCGCTGTCGGCTCACCACCGATTCCGCGCCGTGCGCGGCCAGCGGCTGGAAACTGACGATCGCAGCCAGCCGAGGAGAACCAGCCGGCCGCGGCCGGAAGCACGCCCATTGCCGAGCGGTACTACCTTCGGTCGCGAGCGACTGCGTTCGTCTGAGCTCGGTGCGGGGGGACTCCGGCCGTCAGCGTCAACTCCCCGGGCAGGCCATCGGGTCGCTGCTCGCCAACTGTGCGTCGCTGCCCTCCAGCGCCGGGCTGCCGTTCGTGAGCCGTGGCTCGTTCTCGCTGCATCCGGCGCTGCCCTCTGCGGCGTCTGCGTACCGCGCGCAGTCCGCATCGAGCCGTCGCCCTACTGCTTCAGCGATCTCGGCAAACGATTCCAGCTGGGCCGGTGTCAACAGGTCGATGAAGTAAGAGCGCACGGCGTCGACGTGTCCTGGGGCGGCCTGTTCGATCGCGCTCCGGCCGATCGGCGTCAGGGTGATGAACGCGCCGCGCCCATCGGTCGGGCATTCCTCGCGGGACACCAGGTTGCGGCTCTCCATCCGACGAATGTGATGGGACAACCTGCTCTTCTCCCAACCCATCGCCACCACCATGTCGCGCGACCTAAGTTGCTCCTGCGGCGCCTCCGAGAGCTGCACCAACACTGCGTAGTCGGCGGTCGAAAGGTTCGAGTCCCGGGACAGCTGACGATTCAGCGCGGTAGCCAATGGCATGTTGAGGTACTGCAACGCACGCCAAGCGCGGGCTTCTGCGGGACCGAGCCATTTCGTCCCGGTTACCTCGGTCAGGTTTGGATCGATCGCAGTCACTTCACCAGGCTACGCGGGTAGTTGATACATCACCCGAAAGATCTCCTCGCGAACATGTGAGCCCGCTCGCCACTTGGCCTCGCCGACAATCGGGCTGAACCGTCGAACGGGCCGGACCGTCGAGCGGGCCCGACCGACCTCAGCGCCCCAGCCGGCGTCAGGCTTCTACCTGCCGATCCTCGGCGCCGTGTTCGAACACTGGCACATCTCCGACGATCGGGTTCGTCCGACGCGACGGCGCGAGGTACTTGGTGAACAGGTTGACGAACGTCGCCAGCCGGTTGCGGTTGCCCAGCAGCATGATGATGTGGACGAACATCCATACCAGCCAGGCCGGCGTTCCGGTCAACTTCAGCGACTTGCCCCGGATCAGCGCAATGTCCGCGACGGCGGCGCGCCTGCCGACCGTGGCCATCGTGCCCTTGTCGTGGTAGACGAAGGGGTGCACCGGGCGCCCGATGAGGAGTGCGGAGATCGACTTTCCGATGTGCTTGCCGCCCTGCAGCGCCGGCTGCGCCAACTGCGGCAACGGTTCCGGCGTCACTGCGGTGTCGCCGGCAGCGAAGATATTCTTCTTGCCCACGACGCGCAACTCGGCGTCGACCGTGATCCGGCCGCCTCGTCCCTGCGGCAGGCCCCAGTCGGCCACGGCTTTCGGAACCGCGACGCCCGTCGCCCAGACGACGACACCCGCCTTCAGGAACTCACCGTTGCCGAACTCGACACCGTCCGGAGTGACCTCGGCGACGGAGTAGCCCAACTTCAGCTCGACGCCGCGCTCGCGCAATGCCCTGGCCGCGAACTCCTGCAATTTGACGTCGAAGGGGGCCAGCACCTTGTTGGTCATCTCGACCAGCACGATATGGGTGCGCCGCGGGTCCAGCTCCGGGTAGATCGACGCCATCGCGTCGTTCCGCAGCTCGGCCAGCGCACCCGCCATTTCGACGCCGGTCGGGCCGGCACCGACGACCACCATCGACAGATCTCCGCCCGAGGCGGATGCCGCGTAGTGCTCGAGCCGGGTGAAGATGCGGTCGCGCAGCATCAGCGCCTGGGCGCGCGTGTAGATGGCCATCGAATTCGCTTCAGCACCCTTGGTGCCGAAGTAGTTCGTCGTGGCACCGGTACCGAGAACAAGGTAGTCGTACGGCATCTCGCCGCCGTCCCGGAAGATGATCTTCTGCGCGTCGCTGTCGATGCCCCGCAGTTCACCCTGTCGGAAGCTCACGTTCCGCTGGGACATCCGCGCTGCGCGGAGGAAGAACGTCACGTCGCCGGGATTCAGGCCGGCGGTGGCCACCTGGTAGAGCAACGGCTGGAAAGCGTTGTAGGTGTGCCGATCGACCAGCGTGATGTCGACGTCTGCCTTGCGCAGCGAACGAATGGTGGACAAGCCGGCGAACCCACCACCGACAATGACGACGTGGGGACGTCGACGGGCCGTCACGATTCGAACGGGTGCACTGCTGTCGGTCATCTTGCCGATCCTCCTGAAGTTGATCCCACGTGTCCGACCATGCCGGCGCCACCGGCATGAGGTGCGCAAACGCAGACGTTTTCCGAGCGGCCGGCTTCATTGAAGGCCATCGTCCATACCGTCCCACCACGGGACACTTAAATTCTGGCACATCCGCAGGCATGTGGATTTCGCCGACCGGGCAGCGAAGGATTGGTTCTCCACAAGACCGCGCTGTGATGGCGGCGAACGTTCTTCACCGGACTCGACCAACGAGCGCCGCCGGGCGCTCGGAGAAGGTCGACAGGGCGCAGACCGCGACCAGGGCGAGGTCGAGCGTGACCGCCACGGACTGCCAGAACGCCCACGACTGCGCTCCATCCATCCGCAAGGTCGCGACTCCGGCCGCCGACACCAGAACCATGATCAGCGACACGAAAGTGCCGAGAACCAGCAGCCCGGCGGTTCGCCGCCACCATGCTGCCGCATGGCTCATCGCCAGCGCCAGGCCGATGGGCAGTGCGACCAGCGCGACGATCGACGCTGCCATGTGCACCTTCGCGTGCAGTGAATGCTGCAGACCGCCCGCATCGGTCCGTACCGCACCCATGACGAGCATCGCCGAGCCGCCGACGGCGATCCAGCGACCGCCCCGTCGAGGAGTGGGGCCACTGGCCTGCAGTGCAAATCCGGCGGATGCGACCAGCGCGCTCCAACAGGTGAAGAGCCAACCCAGTGGCCCGATTCCGTACTGCGAGACCGAGACGCGGGGCGGGAGGAAATCGTGGTCGAGAGCCTGGATGGCGACGAAGAGCACCAGCGTCAGCGCTGCCGCGGTTCGCCCGAGAATCAGCACGACCCTCGGCCTCCGGCTCACCACGGCCCGCGAGAGCCGATCAGCGGAACCGGTCGCTGTTGGTATCACCTGTGCATTATCGCCCGGGTGAGCCAGCACCAGCCAAGTACCGGCGCGCAGTGGGTCGGTACTCCTGCAGTCACAGCGGCGGATCGAACCTTCCGTCCACCGCCGTCCAACCGCCGTCGACCAGTAGCACCGAACCGGTCACGAACGAAGCCGCGTCGGAGGCGAGGAAGACGGCGGCTCCTGCCATCTCCGCAGGTTGCGCCCAGCGGCCCAGAGCCGACCTCCTGACATAGGCGTTCGCCCATTCCGGATCGGCGCGGATCTGGCCGGTCAACTCGGTTGCGACAACACCGGGTGCGATCGCGTTGAAGCGGACACCAGCTGGTCCGAACTCCGCAGCAGCTGTCCGGATCAGTTGCACCAGACCGGCTTTGCTGGCTGCGTAGGCCCCTTGTCCCGGCTCGACCGTCTGTGCCCGAATGGACGAGAAGGCGATGAACGAACCCCTTCCGCGTTCCGCCATCGCCGGCCCGAAGGCCCGGAGCAGGGTGAAGACACCGCGCAGGTTCACGCCGATGACCAGGTCGAAGTCGGCGTCGCCGTAGGCGGCCAACGGCTTCCGAATGTTCATTCCGACGGTCGTGACGACGATGTCCGGACAGCTCGTGGACGACAGCGCTTCTACCGATGCGCTGTCGGTCACGTCCACGGTCGCCCAATTCCCATCGCAGGCGGCGGCAGTCTCGGTGGCGGTGGCCGGCTGGATGTCGGCGACCGTCACCTGCGCTCCATGGGCATGCAGCGCCAGCGCCACCTCCGCTCCGATTCCGCCACCGCCGACCACCAACGCGGTCCGGCCGGTCAGGTCGAAGAGATTGCGATGGTCGGTCCGAGGTGCGTCAGCCGGCGGGAGACCGGGTGCGTCCGTGCGTCCTGCATCCGTGCGTCCCGCGTCCGTCCGTGCGTGCATCCAGGTGGGGTTCGGCGCGGCCGGAAGGGCGCCTTCCGGCCGCGGACCTCGATCCGGGAACGTCGTCATCGTCCGGCGATCGGGCGGATGACCGAGGCTCTGATCACCGAATACTCCGCAACCGCCCAATGTGGTCCCTCCCGGCCGAGACCGGAGTCCTTCACGCCCCCGTAGGCCAGGGCATCGGACCGGAACCCGGGTACCTCGTTGACGATCACTGCGCCGACCTCGAGTTCATCGACACTCCGGTGCGCCCTTGCCAGGGAGTTGGTGAACACCGCCGCCTGCAACCCGTATCGGGTGCGGTTGGCGACTTCCAGTGCTTCGTCGAAGGTGTCGACCGATCGGAGCGCCACCACCGGGCCGAAGACCTCCTCGTCCCACAGCTCTGTACCGTCGGGCACATCTGCGACGACGGCGGGACTGATACAGCGCCCTACGGCCCGGCCGCCGGCCAACAGCACTCCCCCGGCGCGCACGGCCGCGATGATGACGCCCAGCACCCGTTCGGTGGCTCGGGAATCGATCAGCGGCGCCACCCGAACCAGCGGGTCCCGTGGATCCCCGACGATCAGTTCCGCGACCCGATCGAGCAGGAGTTCGCGGAAGCGCCTCGCCACCGCCGACATCACGATGACCCGTTGCACCGAGATGCAGGCCTGACCCGAGGCATAGAACCCGCCGGAGATCACGGCATCGGCCGCCGCCGTCAGATCCGCGTCGTCACATACGATCAGCGGCGAATTCGAACCCAACTCCAGCAGAGCCTTCCGTGGTGCACAGGCCCTGGCGATGGCATGCCCCACGGCGGCCGAGCCGGTGAAGGACACCACCGCGATCTTCGGGTCGGTCGTCAAGGCCACACCCACCTCGGGACCACCGGTGACGGCCTGTACGGCGGCCGCGGGTGCACCGGCCGCCGTCAGCGCCGCCCGCGTGGCCGACACCAGCCACAGGGTGGCAAGCGGGGTCTGCGGAGCAGGTTTGATGATGACCGGACATCCGGCGGCGATGGCCGGCGCGATCTTGTGCGAGGCCAGCAGCAACGGGTAGTTGAATCCTGTGATTCCCACCACCACACCGGCCGGCCGGCGGGTGTACGACGCGATCAGCGATTCGGTGCCGGGAAGGAACCCGACCGGAACCGTTTCCCCGAGCGGACGAGCCGGCTCCTGGGCTGCCAGGGACCAGGTGAGGATGCTGCGTGCCAGCTCGGTCCGGCAGTCGACGCGCGGCTTTCCGGTCTCCAGGACGAGCAGGTCGGTCAGCTCGTCGGAGTTCTGCTGCAACCAGCGTGTAACCTGCTGCAGCACCGCTATTCTCGTCGCTGCAGTCATGCGCGCGGTCTCCTTGCGCACCAGCCACGCCGCATTCACGGCGGCCGCGGCCAGAGCCGGGTCGCCGACCGGAGCGGACCCGACGACCGAGTTGTCGTACGGAAAGATCACCGGCGCTCGGTCAGGCGTCACCACCCATGCGTCGCCGATGGGTAACCGCCCTTCCTCGGGCCGGCTGTCGGCCATCACCTGGTTCTGCACCTGACCAGCCACCTGTCCTTTCTCGTCGTGTACCGGCGTGGCATGCCGTCTGCTTCCTGACGTGCGAATTCCGCTGGGCGTCAACCTTGGGCCGAAGGGGCCAGATCCAGATAACCCGGCCATTCACCGGCTGTCGTCGTCGTCCGCACTCCGGAAAGCAATCCTCTGGCCAACGCCCGGGTGACGACATCCGCAGCGGCGCAGAGAATATGGTGAAATCCGATTTCGTCGGGTGCGGGCCGGGAATTGTCCGAGACCGCGAACAGCGTGTCGCCGTCGAATTGGGTGTGAACCGGATTCAGCGCCCTGGCCAGCCCGTCGTGAGCAGTTCCGGCCATCTTCGTGCACTGTGCCTTGCTCAGACTCGCGTCGGTCGCGACGATTCCGATCGAGGTGTTGGTAAGGGTCGGCACTGAATTCGTCGGATCGACCGGAGTCCGCAGGTGCGGTCCGGTGGTGGACAGAACTGCCAGCAGGGCATTCCGGTCGGCCGGGGTCGGTGTCTGCAGACCGGGAAAGTCCGAGGCCAGCAGGGTTCGGGCCGCCAACAACTCACCGTTGCGCGGATCGATCGGAGAGCCCGCAGCGTTGGCGATCACCACGGCCGATACGATGCAGCCGTCGGGAAGAACCGCGGACGCCATGCCGAGACCGCCCTTGAGCCCCGCAGTGACAGCGCCGACGCCGGCGCCGACCAGGCCGATTCGGTCGTCATGGCCGTCGGCAAGTGCTGCCGTCACCGCGTTCGAGCCGAACTCCGGACCGGGTCGAGCATCGAACCGGCCTCCGCGGCCGAGGTCGAACAGGACGGCGGCCGGAACGATTGGCACCACCTGACCGTCGTCACCAACTGGAAATCCGATTCCGGCCGCCCCGAGCGAGTCGGCCACGCCGCAGGCTGCGGCAAGCCCGTACGCACTTCCTCCGGTCAGGACGATGGCGTGGATACGTTGGACGGAAGCGGTGGGGTGCAACAGGTCCGTTTCGCGGGTGCCCGGTGCCCCGCCGCGGACATCGACGCCCGCCGTCATTCCCGCTGCCGGCCCAAGAACCACCGTTGTCCCGGTGAGGTAGCCGCCATCACGCCGGTCGACATGGCCGACGCGCAGGCCGGCGACGTCGGTGAGGGTGTTGCCCCGGGCCGCCGGGTACGTCACGAATCCGTTCTTTCGTTCCGTCCGGCCAGGTCGCCCGACGACAGGAAGATCCGAGCCGCCTCCTGGTAGACCGCTCTGCAGGTGAGGATGTCCGCCACGTCGACGTATTCGTCCTGCATGTGGGCGATCCACTTCCCGCCGGGGCCGTACACCACCGTCTGCAGACCGGCATCCCTGGTCAGAATGGTGCCATCGGTGGTGCCCGGAACGCCGCCGAGAACCGCTGCCCGACCGGTCTTCGCTTCGTGCGCCTCGAGCAGAGCGCGGACAACCGGCGCATCTTCCGGGGTGTCGACCGGAGGTCGATCGTCGATCACGGTAACCACCGCCGTGAGCCCGGCGTCTGCGGTGATCTGCTGCGCCAGCCGGGTTATCAGGTGCAGCAGTCCGTTGTGACCGATCCCTGGAATGGTGCGAATGTCCAGATACACCGACGCCGAGGCCGGTATCACGTTGACCTGGCTGGGATCTCCGGCGGCCACGACTGTCGGTGTCAGGTAGAACCGACCGAGGTGAGGGTGTGCGCCGACCGATTCGGCGACCTGCCGCTCGAGTTCGGCCAACCCCATCAGGAAAGAACCCATGGTGGGCAATGGATTTCGTCCCTGGTGCGGCATCGCGCCGTGGGCCATCGCACCGTGGAGATCGACCCGCAACCGGATCGCCCCCTTGGCAACCGCGCACACCTCGCCGCCCTCGGGCTCGCCGACGATGACACCGTCGATCCCGGACGCGGCCAGCTCGGTTCCGGCGAAATGCTTGGCGCCCACCATCATCCCTTCCTCGTCCGCCAGCACCGCTACGACGATCCGACCGGCGAAGCCGGCGAGCTGGGCACCACGGGCGGCGTAGATCATTGCCGCCACACCGGCTTTCATGTCCGCCGAGCCCCGCCCCTGCAGGCGTCCGTCCACGATGTCCCCGGAAAATGGCGGGAAGGACCAGTTCTCGCTGTCGCCTGGTGTCACGACGTCGACGTGCCCTTCGAACATCAGCGTCCGGCCCGGCGTTTCGCCGTGGATGACACCGACGACGTTGGGCCTTCCGGCCGCGACCTCCTCGACCGTCACGATCCAGCCGAAGCTACGCATCAGATCCGCGATCAGGTGCGCGGCCGGCGTCTCGACGTCGTCGAGGTCACCGGTGACGAAGGTGGGTAGCCGGACCAGCGTCTGGGTCAGCGCGACCGCCGCTGCCCCCAGATCCGCGGAATCCTGCCGGGGTAACTCCGCGCCGGTGCGTTGCGCACCGGTCACTTCTGCATCGGTCGATTCGGAGTCGGTCATGCACCCGATCCTGCCCTACCCTGTTGTCCCGTACCCGTATCAGCTCGATCCTGCCGCCGGGCTCGATCCTCCCGCCGGGCCTGGGCCGCGGCCAAACCCTTGGCCAGCGTGGGAACGGCGGCCAGCAGGTCGCGGGTGTACGGGTCGGTCGGGTGCCGATAGACCTCCTCGGTCGCACCGGTCTCCACCACCCGGCCGTCCTTGAGCACCGCGACCTGATCGCAGACGCGGCGCACCACTGCCAGATCGTGCGAGACGAAGATCAAGGTCAGTTCCCGATCTGTCGCAATTGCGCCCAGCAGGGCCAAAATCTGCGCCCGCACGGTCACGTCCAGTGCCGAGACCGCCTCGTCGGCCAGCAGGATCTGGGGACCGGGCGCGATGGCCCTGGCGATCGAGATGCGCTGGCGTTGCCCTCCGGAGAACTGATGCGGGTAGCGGGAACCGGCAGCGGCCGGCAGTCCGACCTGCTCCAGGGCGGTGCTGACCGCCGCGTCGATGTCGGGCACATGCTGGACCCGAAGGGGCTCGGCGATGATGTCGCGGATCCGCATTCGTGGATCCAGCGAACCCATCGGATCCTGGAAGACGATCTGCACGCTCCGTCGCAGGAAGCCGAGCGCGGGTTCCCGCAGCCCACTGATGTCGACGCCGTTGATGCGCAGAGTTCCACGGGTCGGACGGTCCAGCGCCGCAATCAGCCGCATCAGGGTGGTCTTTCCCGACCCCGATTCACCGACGATGCCGAAACGAGAGCCGCGCGGAATCGCAAGACTGACATCGGCCAGCGCCTGGACAGGGGGCGCAGTCGCGAACGGTGAGGATCTGCGCTGGGGAAAGGTCCGCCAGAGGTTGTCCAGCTGTACCGCAGGCTCGTCCATCGAGGGTTGATGCCCGGTGCGGGTGCTCATCGACCTTCCGTTCCCACCGAAAGGTCCGAGTCCTGCAGGAGTTGTCGGGTGTGCGGGTGCTCCGGGTGCCGCAAGACGTCCATCACGCCACCCTCCTCCACGACTCGACCCTCGAACATCACCAGAATCCGATCGCAGATCGAGGCCACCACGGCCAGGTCGTGCGAGACGAACAGCAGTGCCGCGTCAACCGCGCGGCTCTGGTCTGCGATCAGTTCCAGAACCTTGGCCTGCACGGAGACATCGAGCGCTGTGGTCGGTTCGTCGCAGATCAGGAGGTCGGGGCTGTTCGCGACGGCGATGGCGAGCACCACGCGCTGCCGCTGACCACCGGAGAGTTGGTGCGGATACGACCGGGCGATCCGCTCCGGATCGGCCAGTCCCGTTGCGGTCAACAGCTCGACCGCCGCGACCCTGGCCTGCCTTCTGTTCCTGGTGCGGTGCCGGATCATTCCCTCCGCGACCTGGCGGACGATCGTCATCGTCGGGTTGAGGGCAGTCATCGGCTCCTGGAAGACGGTACCGATCCGGAGGCCGCGGACCGCGGCCAACCGTCGCTCGGACCCTCCCGCCACATTGGTGTCGACGCCGGCCAACCGCACGGATCCGCTCACCCGCAGACCCTCCGGCAGCAGGCCGGCCACCGCCATGCAGGTCAGCGTCTTGCCTGACCCGGAAGCTCCGATGATGCCGAGCCGTTCGTCCGAAGCGATGGTGAAGGACACGCCCTGCACCAGATTCGGACCGGCTGGATCAGTTCCAGCAACACCGATCGTCAGGTGTTCGACGGTGAGCAACCGATCCGCTTCCCTCACCTGCCGACCAGCCTTGGGTCCAGCCGATCCCGTAGACCGTCGCCGAGCAGATTGAAACCCAGCACTGCGAGGGCGATCGCCACGCCGGGCCAGATCAGGATCACCGGAGCGTAGGTGAGTGCATCCTTGCTCTCGTAGAGCATCCGCCCCCAGGAGGCGGTCGTCGGCCCGGCACCGAGCCCCAGATACGACAGCGCCGCCTCCGCCAGGATGGCGATGGCGTAGGAAACCGATATCTGGACGATGACCAGCCCCATCACGTTGGGCAGCACGTGGTGCACCGCGATTCCGAACCGGCGGCGCCCGGCGACCCGCGCCGCCTGGACGTAGTCGGTGGTCATCACGACGACGGTTCCCGAACGCACCACCCGTACGAACGACGGAATGCTGGCGATGCCGATGGCCGTCATCGCCGTGGTGAGCGAACCGCCCCAGATCGTGGCGAGGGCTAGAGCCAGGAGCAGCGCCGGAAACGCCAGCATCAGATCGGTGACGCGCATGATCAGCTCCGCCGGCCCGCGCCCGATCATGCCGGCCAGGACGCCCAGCGGGGTTCCTATCACTGCGGCGATGCCGACGGCGAGAATTCCCACGTACAAAGTCGTCCTGGAGCCGGCCATCAGCAAGGACGCGATGTCCCGACCTCGGGTGTCGGTGCCCAGCAGATGACCGGCCGTGCCGGGGCCGGCGGCCGGATGCTCGACGTCGGTGAAGATCGTCGAGTAGGGCGTCCAGAAGAAGCTGACCACCGCGACCAGCACGATCAGACCGACGATCGATCCACCGATCAGCAGGATCACCGGCACCGGCTGCCGCATGCTCGCCGACGCCTCCGCCCGGGCCGTTTCGCCGGCTGACTCCTCGGTCATCGCTGCCGCAATCGCGGGTCGATGAGCGAATACAGGATGTCGATGACGAAGGAGACCACCAGGGCGATGGCGACCAACGTCATCACGATCGCCTGGACCTGCAGGATGTCCTGGTTGCCGACCGATTCGACCAGCCACGACCCGATTCCGGGAATGACGAAAACCTGCTCGACCACGACCGCCCCGACCAGAATCGTCACCAACTGCACGCCCAGCACCGTGAGCACCGGAATCGAGGCATTGCGCAGTCCGTGCCGAAGCAGTGCCTGGAACGGTGTCAGGCCCTTCGACCGCGCCGTTCGCAGGTAGTCCTGCCCCATCTCGTCCAGAATCGCCGAACGTACGTAGCGGGTCAGGACGGCGCCCTGGACCAGTCCGAGCGAGCACCACGGCAGGATCATGTGCTGCACGAAGCCCACCGGATCGGAGGCGGGTACGACGTAGTCGCCGGACGGCAGCCAGCCGAGCTTCACCGCGAACAGAGCAACGGCCAGAATGCCGACGAGAAAGGCGGGTACGGCCACTCCGAGCTGGGTGAGCCCGGACAGTATCCAACCCACCGCACGTCGATGCCACAGGGCGGTGAGCAGGCCGAGCGGCAGGGCGATGATCAGGGAGAGCACCATCGCGCCGCCGACCAGCCAGAAGGTGACGGACAGCCGGTCGAACAACTGCGGTCCGATCTCCGACTTGTTCAGATACGAACTCCCGAAGCTTCCATGAACTGCGCCACCGGCCCACGACAGGTACTGGCTGGTCAGTGGTCGGTTCAGCCCCATCTGCGCCCGGAGCGCCGCGACGCCCTGGTCGGTGCCGGAGGTGCCCAGCGCGATGCGAGCAGGGTCGCCCAGCCCGGAGAGCAGCCAGAACACGGCTATCGAAGCCACCACCAGGCTGGCCAGAAAAATCAGGAATCGCCGCACTGTGCGCCAGAGCAGCACCGGTCAGGACCTCGGGCCGGGTGGATGGACAGCGGTCGGCAAGGTCGGCAAGGTCAGCTCACGCTGAGATCAGCCAGTACGAACGCCTCGCCGACGGCGTTCTTGGGCAGCCCCTTGACATTCGCGGTGGCCACGATCAGGTTCGGGAACGACCAGAGCCAGGCGGCGGCAGCATCGTCGGCGAGCAGTTCGACGGCCTTCTTGTAGTCGGCCACGTATTGGGCTGCCGAGCCGGCATCCCCATCCGTCAGCAGCTTCTGCACGGCCGGGTTGTTGTAACGGGTGTAGTACGTCGGATTGGCCCAAAGCGCGGAGATGTCCCGGGGCTCGACGTGATTGATGATCGTGAGGTCGTAGTCGGCCTTGGTGAAGACCTTGTCGATCCAGACCGGGAAAGTGACGTCGGTCGCCTTCACGGTGATTCCCGCTTCGGCCAACTCGTAGACGATGATGGGTGCCACCGCGGTGGCGTATCCCGGTGGAGGTACCTGCAACGTCAACGTCAGGTTCGATTGACCTGCGGCCGCCAACAATGCTTTGGCCTTGGCGACGTCGTGCGGGTATTTGTTCGACTCGTCGACGAACCAAGGGTCGTTCGGCGACTCATGCGAGCCGATAACGGTTCCGTATCCCGCCCAGGCATTCTGCAGGATCGCTTTCTTGTCGATTGCGTAGTTGATGGCCTGCCGCACCCGAACGTCGGACAACGGTGTTTTGCCGTCGTTCATGGTCATCATCACCTCGCCGTCGGTGGCGCCGGAGATGATCTGATACCTGCCGCCGTTCTTGAACTGCCCCAACGCTTGTGGCGTCTGCACTGTCGACACGACTTGAATTCCACCGGTCAACAGTGAGTTGTTCATCGCCGTCGGGTCTTTGAAGTACTTGAAGGTCACCGTCTTGACCGACGGCTTCGCCCCCCAGTAACTATCGTTGCGCTGCAGAAGGATCGAACTACCACGGTTCCAGGTTCGCAGTACGTACGGACCGGTCCCGATCGCCGTGTTGGCCAGGTCGGCGACTCCCGTCCGGGAGAACATCGCGCCTGCGCGGCCGGTCAGGTTGAACAACCAGGAATTACTGGGATTCTTCAGCGTGACCGTGAATGTGGTTGGTGATTGGACGGCCGTCGATGCCACTACGGCCATCTGCTGGATGTATGCATCCGGCGCCCAGGTCGGCTTCTTCACCCGGTCCAGCGAAAACTTCGCATCCGCTGCCGTGAAGTTCGCGCCGCTGGAGAATTTCACACCGGAGCGGAGGTTGAAGGTGTAAGTCTTTCCGTCCGGCGAAACGGTCCAACTCTGCGCCAGACCGGGAACGATTTTGCCGCTCTGGTCGAGTTTGACCAGAGTTTCGTAAACATTGGTGAGCAGCACCTGGGGAATGGCCGCGCCGCTGGTCTGGGTGAAGTCGAGACTGATGGGCTCGAGGACGAAACCGATCGCCAGGGACGAGTCGGACGGCCGTGACCCCGCCGAACTGGTGCCGCTCCCAGAACCGCTCGACCCCGGATCGGCGCCACCCGAAACCGCGCTGGTCGACGTCGCGCCAACCGAGCTGCCGCCAGAACCAACTGCCGGACCCGGCGACACAGATCCCGACGGCACAGCGCCCGACAGCACAGAGCCCGTCGACAGAGAGCGCGTGGACACGGGGCCGGCCGAGGAGCCTGACGACGAGGTCACCGACTGTCCGGCCGTGCAGGCCGTCAGCAACGCGATTGCGGCGCCGAGCACGGTGACGGCCCGGAAGCGATTCGACCTCATCGGATATCCCTTCATCGACGCCCTCGTCGCTGGTTCTGCTCAGGTGGTTTCCGCGTCGGTGCGCACTTGCGGGAGTCGATCATCGCACCGCCCGAACGCCGTCGCGTTCGGGTCGGGAGTGGCTCATCCCACACGTCCGGGCTGCGGTTGTTCTCGCAGCGTCGGCAACTTCGCCCGCTGCGCAGTTTCAGGGCCCTTTCAGCCCGCGGCTGCGCTGTGTTGGTGGTGATTCAGCGGTGCTCGTCGCCGGGGTTCCATTGCTGAGCGGGCGGCTCACCGGAGTCGGGGCGCCCCTCGGGCGGCGGCCGATACCAAGCCGGCGGGCCGGCGGGCGCCTGGTGCTGGCCCGGCTGGGGCGCTTGCGGATGGCCAGGTGCAGCAGGCAGATACTGCCCACCCGTTTCCGGATGCCCGTGAGCCGGTTCTACCGCCCTGGGCTGCGCCTGCGGCGGTTGTGCCGGCGACCGATACGGCGGAGCCGCGAGGGCTCTGGCCGCCGCGGCCCGTGCTGCGTCGGCATCTGCTCGCTGTCCCGCCGCGCGGATCGCGTCCTGGTCGGCGACGGTGAGCTGGGCCTCCCGCTCGGCTTGTCGAACCGCTTCCGCCACCTCGGCGGACGAAGTACCACCGAACCAATCGGCAACGTCGTCGTCCATGTCGCCTGGTCGCGACGCCGGAGTGGTCGGGTCATCTTTGGGCGGCTCGTATCGGAACACGCCGTCGTCGCCCTTGGTGCCCAACATCTTCGCAAAACCTTCCAACGACTTCGAGAAATCGCTCGGAATCATCCAGACCTTGTTGGCGTCGCCCTGTGCCATCTGTGGAAGCGTCTGGAGATACTGGTAGGCGAGCAACTCCGGCGTCGGCTTCCCGGCCTTGACGGCCGCGAATACTTTTTCAATCGCCTTGGCCTGACCCTGGGCCTGTAGGTACCGGGCCGCTCGTTCGCCCTGGGCGCGCAAGATCCGCGACTGCCGCTCTCCCTCGGCGGCGAGGATCGACGCCTGCTTGGCGCCTTCGGCGGTCAGCACCGCCGCTTGCTTCTGACCCTCAGCCGTCTTGATCGACGACTCGCGCTGGCCCTCTGCGGTGAGAATCATCGCGCGCTTGTCACGGTCGGCACGCATCTGCTTCTCCATCGAATCCTGGATCGACAGCGGAGGGTCGATGGCCTTCAACTCAACCCGCGCCACTCGGATACCCCATTTGCCGGTCGCCTCGTCGAGCACGCCGCGAAGCTGCCCGTTGATGGCGTCCCGACTGGTGAGCGTCTGCTCGAGATTCATTCCACCGACCACGTTGCGCAGCGTTGTCGTCGTCAACTGCTCGACCGCGACGATGTAGTTGGCGATCTCGTAAACCGCTGCTCGCGGGTCCGTGACCTGGAAGTAGACGACCGTGTCGATGGAGACCGTGAGGTTGTCCTCCGTGATCACCGGCTGCGGCGGGAACGACACCACCTGTTCGCGCAGGTCGATCCGAGCGCGGATGCGATCCAGAAACGGGGCCAGCCAGACCAGACCGGCGTTGTTCGTCTTGTGAAATCGGCCGAGCCGTTCAACAACGGCGGCCTGCGCCTGCGGAATGACCTTGACGGAACGGATGACGATGAGAATCGCCAGTACGGCGATGATCAAAGCACCGATCAGAACTGGATCCATAATGGCTCCTCATTGGGGCGTGGCTGGTAGAAGTAGGACCGGCGCTCGCGGGAAATAGGGGCGAGCGTCGAGATCACCGCGGCATCACGGTCCCCAGATCACCACGGCAGTGGCGCCTCGGACCTCTACCACCGTGACCGGTGTGCCGGGAGGGAGCGGGCGATGGCCGTCGACCCCCTTGGCCGACCAGATCTCACCCCCCACCTTCACCTGTCCCCCGCCTGCGTCCACGGTGGAGATGACGGTGGCCGTGGAGCCGATCATCGCGTCGATGCCGGTGCGGATCTGCGACGGGCCGTGGAATCGGCGCAACAGCGGCGGTCGCGCTCCGATTACCAAGCCAACGGACACCAGGGCGAACACGACGAGTTGCAACCACAGCAGATCTGGCAGTAACCACGCGACTCCCGCCGTCACGAGCGCCCCACCGCCGAGCATCAACAGCACGAATTCGCCGCCCAGCAACTCGGCCAGGCACAGCAGGAGAGCTCCGCTGAACCACACCCACGCCGGCATGAAGACCATCCTGCCACGCAGGACGGCCGCCAGTCCGGCCCGATGCCATGGCACAACGGCACTGTGCTGCAGTTGTGACCTGACCGGTCGAGACCAGGTCCCGACCTGTTGTGGTCAACGACCTCCGGATGGCGGTTCGCACCTCCTGGTCACGATTCGAAGCCGATGGGCGCACCAGGACGAACCCACCGACCCGGTTCAGCTCGGCGATCGGCTCGAGAGCCGCCTTTCGTGCGCCGCTCGTCGACGAGGCAATACCGTTCTGAACAGCGACAGTTTCTAACCAGCGACAGTGTCGGACCGACGACGCAGGCCGACCCGCAACACCGCCGACCCGCGACGCCGCCGACCGGTGACGCGGCTGACCGGTGACACCATTGTCCGGCCCGTGCACGCGCCCTTCGACCGATCACTCACTGCACCGTGACGAAGTCGATGAGCCGCTCCACCGCGGTGATGAGCGGCGTCGCAAGGTCGCGATAGTCGGCAACCGCTCCATTGACTCTGCCCCACATCGTCGCTGTGTCGGAAAGACCCAGTGCCGCACAGACTCCGGTCTTCCAGTCGGTCCCGCGAGGCACCTTCGGCCAGGCGGTGATGCCGACCGATTCCGGCCGGACCGCCTCCCAGACATCGATGTACGGGTGCCCGGTGATCAGCACGTGGGGCGAGGTGATCAGTGCGGCGATCCGGGTCTCCTTCGAACCAGGCACGAGATGGTCGGCGAGCACCCCCAAGCGGCGATCTGGAGCGGGTCCGAAGTCGGAGACGGCGCCCGGGAGGTTGTCCAATCCGTCGATCGGTTCCACGACGATTCCCTCCACCCGGAGGTCATGCCCCCAGACCCGTTCGATCAACGCGGCATCGTGGATGCCCTCCACCCATATCCGGGAAGCGCGCGCAGTACGAGCGCGCAGTCCGGCCACCGACCGCGAGCCCGACGCTGATCTGGCCGGCGCCGCCGAAGCCGCCGGCGGACGCACGAGCGTGACCGGCTCCCCGTCGATCAGGAATCTGGCCGGTTCCAGCGGAAAGACTCGTCGTCGACCCTTGCGGTCCTCGAGCGTGACCGCAGTCGAGGTACACACCACCACCGCACCGCAGAAGTGGGTCTCCGCGTCCTCGGCGACGACATCGGCCGTGGCTGCAATTTCCGGTATGACGCGGCGTGATCTGGATCCGGCCAGAATGTCGTACCCATAAGGATCGGCCGGGCGCGGCCCGCGCCCAGACGTGCCGGCCGGCGCCTGAAATCTGGTACGAACTCTATCGTCATATCCCTTGGCCACGTCCGCGAAGGCTACGGCAGCAGCCCGCATGGATGGCTCGCCATCGGGCCCGGGCGAGTCGCGAGCAGCGAGCCATCGGCCGCCAGCGGCGAGCACGCCCAGCGAGCGGGGAGACTGCGCGTGGCGCGATGCGCTGCGGCTGCCGGTGAATGTTCAAGGATCCGAGACGCATGCGCCGGCTCCCGTACCGTTGCAGCCATGTCTTCCGTTCATGCCGCCACCACTCTGGCGTTGTGGGCTGCCGCCCGGATCGGTGGCTGCAGCGCCGACGATGTGCTGGCCGCAGTGGACGCCGCGGGGCATCGGGTAGGCGTGCGCGCTGCCTGTTCCGAAATCGCAGCGGCCACCGGCCTCCCCGGTCCCGGGTCACCGACTGCCGGCTCGATGGCGTTGCTGCCTCTGATGACCGATGGTGGACTACCCGAACTACTGCTGCCGACTGCCGGTGATCTTCGCGGGCTTCCGCCTCGTAGCGACATCACCGTGCCGGCCCTTGATGCCGGCGCTGTCGTGGTGTTCCCGGCATTGGGGATCGGTGTCGTTCCCGTCGACGGCCACTGGCGTGTCCACCACTGTTCGGGAGCCAATCCCGCCCTCACAGTCGGCGAGGCCAACGCCGAGATCGACGGCTGCATGGCGGAGGCCACTCGATCACTGACGGCGATCGACATCGCGCGCGGCTCCGATCAGGTCCGCGAGCACGTTCGTACCCGCATGCTGGCGGAGGCCCTCGATATTCCAGCCGGAACTCCGTCGGCAGCGTCCGCACTGTTGGCAAAGGTGATTTCCCTGGAGGCATTGCTGGCTGTCGCCCAGGGCCACGAGACGGCAGCCGTCACCAGCCGGGAACTCGCGGTCGTCGACGATGCATTGCGGCCGTTGGCCGGGAGCGTTCGAGCCGGGCGCCGGGCAGCGGTTGCGCACGCCGCACGGGCGCTCGCGCAACCTTCGGTCAGTTCAAGCCGGAGTCGACGCTGAGGGACTGGATGAGTGGGCGATGTTGCGACTGCTTAATCAGTCGCTACTGAGCGCGCCGAGTTCGAACCCTGAAGGTGCAACCGCCGGCACGTGTCGCCGCCGTCGATCGAGCGGTGACGACCGCTGGCTTTCCAGCCGGCGGACACCAAGCGGCCCGGGCGAACTGTGAAGGAACGTGTCGCCTCCCGCCACGCACCCTGAAGACGGATGGCCCACAGCGCTGCCCGGACGCGGACGTCCGTGGAGGGTGCAGGGATCATCCGGTCGGCGTTGGGCCGCGGGGAGAAGCTGCTGGTCGAGCGGATCTTTGCCATCGTTGTGATACATGACGGATATATGTCGAGATAATATGCATAGTGAGCTCGTTGCTGCAGATCAGAGACGTACCCGACGAAGCCAGGCGCGGGTTGAAGGCACGAGCGGCAGCTCGGGGCCAGTCGCTCAACGCCTTCCTGCTCGACCTCATCGAGCGGGAAACCGCCCGCCCCACTGTTGCCGAGGTACTTGACAGGGCTGCGCAACGTGCTGAGCGAGCGAATGCCTGCGCCGCCGAAGTGATCGCCGCCGCGCGTGGTGAGCGAGAAGAACAGCCGACTTCCCAACCACGCGTGTGATCGTCGTCGATTGCGCGGCCGTGGTCGACGCGCTTACTGCAGTCAACGGGAGCGAAGATCTCCGTGCCGCACTTGCCGACGAAGACCTGCACGCCCCGACTTTGCTGGACTTCGATGCACTGCCCATCCAGCGGTGGCCTAGCGCTGCGCCGCTGCGCTACGGGCATCCAGCCTCCGAGATAACCTCAGCGCGTACGACGCTGCGTACGTGGTCCTCGCGGAGGCACTGCAGTGCCCGGTGCTGACGTGCGACACACGACTGGCCCGCTCCAGCGGCCACGACGTCGAAATTCGCGTCCGCTGACCGACCCGCTATCGGGGCCCCGTTCGACCTTCGTCCATCGGTCGGGTGCCATGTGCGCTATTCCCCGCTTGATCGTCACATCCGCATCTGTAGCCGGACAATAACTGCGACGACAGTTCCATCGACGGTGCTGGACCACCAGCCACCGCGGGTGGAAGACGGTTGGCAGATCGTCCGGTGGGCTTGCAGATTGAGGACGGCGAACGTCGGAAAGGTACCCGCCGCGCCAGTGGTAGCAGCCGACCCGCTGCCTGCACCGCGTCGACCCCGGGCCAGTTCGTCGCCGGGACGAAGGCCGGTGACCAACGACCAGCGGGACAGAGAAGGCAAAAATGCTCCACCAGGACCGCTGTCAAGCCAGCACCAATCGCAGCAGTCATCGGCGTCCCTGTCGGAAGATGTCGCTCCGGCGGTCGATGTGCACGATCTCTATTCGGCGCATGTCCTCAACGATGGCGTAGACGACCCGGTAGTCGCCGCGGCGAGCAGAGTGCAGGCCAACCAACTCATCACGTAGGGCTTTGCCAACCTGGAGCGGGTTCCCGACGAGCGGGCCGAAGATGAACTCGACGCAGGCCGTCGCGATCTTTTCCGGCAGCCGCTGCAGATCGCGGGCGGCAAGAGCGGTGATCTGGATTTGGTAGGGCTCGATCACGCAACCCCGTAGCAGGCCTTGATCACGTCGTTGTCGGCGGAACGTTCAGCGGCAGCGTCTGCCTGTCCCTCCCGGATCGCCTGCGCGGCGCCGGGGGTGCCGAGGATCTCCAACGTTTCCTCGAGCGAGGCGAGGTCACCGGCGGAGATCAGAACGGCGACTGGTGGCCATGTCGCGTGATCGTGACCCGTTCGTGGGTGCGCTCAACGTCGGCCACATACTCGGAAAGTCGGTCGCGGGCCTGGCCTAGAGGTACGGCAGTCATGGGGCCAGTTTTAGCCAAAACTGCGGGCAATCTCTTCCTTTGCCGTCCCGCAGCAGGGTTACGTTGCGGCCGCGACCTGAGTACCGCCGGATGGTCAGAGACGATCGGTGTCGCGGCGCAAGATCTCGACCCGGCGAACGTGGGTAGGGCTCCATCACCGCCAGTGGACCGGGACCGAGCTGGATCGTGAGGCGGCGTTCACGACATTGGGCAGCACGAGCTCCCGCGGGTAGGGCAGACCACGGCGGTCGCGTACCTCAGACTGCTGTCGACGGTTTCCGCCTACCTCGTCGTGTCTCCCCGCCAACCGAGCCACCATGCTCGGTCGGATCCGGGCAGTTCTACCTCACCGCTTCACGCTCTCAGCGACGATGATGATCCACCTCGCCCGCTTCGACACTGTGATTCGACACTGTGATCTGATACCTCGTAGCCGTGCGACGACCACTCGAAAGGACGCGCCGTTGATCTCGACGATCCTGGCTGACACCACGACGACCAAGTCGTTTTCGGTCACCGGGCTATCCGTAGTGATGATCATCGTCGGGACATCGGTTGTCCTGATCGGCATCGGTTGTCCTGATCGGCCGCGGCCGCCCGAAAGTGAGGTTGGCTTGACTTCCGCCCAACTCGGCGATTGGGCCGTCGACGCCACCTCGACCACCCGGTTTACTCATCTGATCAAGCACTCGGCGCAGTGGTGGCAAAAGCCGCGCCGCTTGTGCATGAGTCCCCGCCCAGCCGTCGGGCTGGATCTACTGCTGGAGGTTCTTGATGCCGAGCTACCGTATAAAGCCGACGAAGCCAGCGGCTCTGTTCACCGCCGTGGTCGGTGTCGCGATCGTCGTCTTCGGCATCGTCAACGTTGGTAACAAGCCGAACGGTCATGGATTCATCTGGTTGTGGGCCGCCATCGGGCTCGGCATCGTGGGGTTCGGGCTCTGGTCAGCCTTCTCCTCGCGCGGTGGCACCCAGATCATTTCTACCGACGCCGACCAACCACCGCATCGGCCGGGCATGACCACCACCGAGGATTGATCCGCCCGGGGCTGGATTACTAGATGCCGGGAGCTGAACGGTCACGGTGGGCAGATGCAGCCCGTAAGAGGATTGCTGACCGGGGCGTCGACCCACAGTTGAGCTTCGCTGAGTTCCGGTGTTACGCCGAGGCCGGCTAGCACGCCGGTGCCTTGTTCGACGGCCAGGATGGCCAGCAGCACATGTTCGCTACCGATGCTGTCCTCGCCGTTTTTCTGTGCTTCGGCGGAGGAGTGCTGCAGCGCCTCTTTAGCATGCGGGTCGAACGGAATCAACGCGGGTACGTTCACCATGGCGGGAGCAAGTGTCGCCTCAGCCGTACGTTCGATGTCCGCCAGCAAGACGCCCTGCGAGATGAGGCGGCGAGCCGCCATACTGTCTGGCGCTGCCACCAGCCCGAGGACCAGGTGCGCGACCCCGATGGTGTCGTTGCCCGCCCGCCGCGCCCGTTGCTGCGCTGCGATGACCACAGCGCGGGCTTCTTCGTTGAACCGGCTGAAACCCTGGCTCGAGTCGACCGGGGCACCGGCAGGCTGCGCTTTCCTGACGAACCGCTTCTGTGCGGCTTGCTTACTCATTCCCATGCTGCGTCCGATGTCGGACCACGACGCGCCTGACCGAGGTGCTTGATCCACGAAATGTTCGATCAGCGAGTCGGCCACCTCGTCCAGCCCTTCGGCCACCTGCATGGCACCCGTAACACGGTCGAGCGGATTCTGATGTACGTGTGAGATGGTGTCGATGAGGCCGTCCCGGCGGGTGCTCGGCACCGAACTGATTGATGTCATGGCGTCAACAGGGGCGAGGCCGAGCACAGGAGGGCGTCGCGGCTGTGGCTTTGGCTATGTCGGCGTGTACGAGGGCTTCATTGACGTGGGTGCCGGTGGCCATACCGTTGCCGAGGGCGGTTGCCACTTTGAGGCTGGGATCGACCACGTTGCCTATCGCCCAAAGCCCGTCGATGCTCGTCTTACCGGACGCCGTCACGGTAATGAAGGACCCGGCACCTGTCTGGTGGGTGCGGGCACCGAGTTCGCGAAGCAGGCTGTCGTTGGGTATCGGGCGCGGGGCGGTGAAGACCGCGTCGCACGCATGCGCCTGGTGCGGTGTGTGAACTATCAGGGCGCGGTCAGGCAACTGCTCGATGTGGGTGACGCCGCCTTCAACGACGGTGATGCCGCGGGCGTGCAGGCCGATCCGGTCGGTCTCAGAGAGCGTGACAATGTCATTGACGAAGAGCACGATGTGATCTGACCATTGCCGCACCAGTTGTGCTTGGGAGACGCTTTTCATTCCGGTGCCGAGGATGCCGATGCGTCGGCCACGTAGCTCCCACCCGTCGCAGTAAGGGCAGATCACGACCTGGCGCCCCCAGTGTTCAGCGACACCGGGCACCGCAGGGAGCTCGTCGGTGACGCCGGTGGCGACAATGAGCTGGCGCGCCGACACCCGGTTGCCTGCCGCTGTGTGCAGGACGAACCCTGACCATTGCGTCATTGCGGACGTGACCCGGTCGGTGCGGACGTGGCCGCCGAATGTGGTGATCTCGTGGCGTCCGACGTCGAGTAGGTGCGAGGGTGCTATTCCCTCGAATCCGAGAACCCCGTGGGTGTGGTCGGCGCTGCCGTTACGCTGTCCGCCGCCGTCGATGACCAAGGTGTTCCGCAGAGCCCGAGACAGCGTGAGCGCCGCGGCCAGACCAGCGCTGCCGCCGCCCACGACGACCACATCCCAGCTGTCGCGGTTCGCGTCGTCTGTCACCACGGTGTCCTTCCTCCTGACACGTTCGAATGCCAAGCACAAGAGACGAACGACAACTACCCAAGTGGTGATGACGCTTACCTGAAAGTACCCAGACCTGCTTACTGAAATTCCCCACTTGTGTGGCTCCCGCATCCATGGCGGGGCCCCCTCGATGCTGACGGTCTCTGACCACCACCAGCTACTCGAAGGGGCCTCGCTTCATACTCACACAGGAGGACGACGTGGACATCCACGCGCTACGAAAACGGGGCTGGTCGATCTCGGCGATCGCCCGGCACGTCGGCAGAGATCGGAAAACGGTCAAGGCCTACCTCGATGGGAAACGAGAGGTCGGGATCCGGGCACCGGCCGGTGATGACGCCTTCGCTGCGTATCTGACGTACAGCACGGCCCGGCTGGTCGAGGATCCGCATCTATGGGCGACCGCGTTGTTCGACGAGGTGACCGCACTGGGGTATGACCGGTCGTATCCGTCGTTCACCCGGGCGTTGCGGCTTCGGGGTGTCCGGCCGGCGTGCGAGCCGTGCCATCCGGCGAAGGGCCGTCCGGTCGCGATCATCGACCACCCGGCCGGGGAGGAAACCCAATGGGACTGGGTTGAACTGCCGGACCCACCCGCCGGCTGGGACGGGTACGGCAAGCGCGCATACCTGTTGGTGGGAGCGCTGTCTCACTCTTCATAGTGGCGCGGAGTGGTGTGTGAATCGATGGAACAACCACAGCTGGCCGACGCCCAACACCAGGTCGCGCTGCGGCTTGGTGGGCTGACCAAGGACTGGCGGTTCGACCGGATGTCCACCGTCGTGCACCCCGCGACGGGGAAGGTCACCGCCTCCTATGCGGCGATCGCGAAGCATTTCGGTGTTCGGGTCCGGCCATGCCCCCCGCGGCGGGGGAACCGCAAAGGGGTCGTGGAGAAGGCGAACCACACGGCAGCGCAACGCTGGTGGCGGTCCCTGCCCGATGACGTCACCACCTCGCAGGCGCAAGCCATGCTCGACCGGTTCTGCGAGCAGGTCACCGATCAACGTCGACGGAACGGTTCGGACGGAACCCGTTGTACTGCTGCTGATCTCGCCGCTGCTGAACGGCTCCGCCCGGTCCTGAAGTCCGCACCGATCGCGGTGATCACCGTGGCCAGGCAGGCGACCGCGCAAGCATTGGTGCACTACCGCGGGAACCGGTACTCCCTGCCACCGGAACTCGCCGGCAACACGGTGACGGTGACCCACCGAGCCGGCGGCACCACCCTCGCGATCGTCACCAACAACGGAGTCACCGTCGCGGTTCACCCGCGGCGGGCCGACGGCACCGGGGCGATCGAGCGGACCGACACCCACGTCACGGCATTGAACACCGCAGCCTTGACTGCCTCGACCAGCGCGGCGCCGCACCGTTCGAAGCAGCGGATCCCGCCCGGCCCCGACGCCCGCGCTGCCGCCGCCGCGTTGCGCGCCAATAACCCGGCCAGCGGACCCGGCGGTTCGTCGTCCGCACCGGTGATCGATCTAGCCGTGTACGGCTCTGTCCTGGGTACCGATTTTCGACTCGAAGCCTGTTTGGACGGCACCTTGATTATCGTGCCAACGACTACCGGTGGCTCGCTCGCATACGTGCTGTTCGATTTCGGCTTCAAGTTTGTGGTGGCCGCTTGGGGCTGGTCAGGGGCCGCCGGCCGCCAAGTGGGGCGGGCCCTGACGGCGTCGGCCAGGGCGATGTTGGCGGTGTTGTACACGGGTGACTTCGGCGAGTTCGCGGACGGCGTCGTGCTCGGCATCGTGCACGAGCAGCGGTAGCACGCCTGGTGCAGATGCGTCCTACTGCGTACCCGCGCAGCTGTCGACTTCGTCAATGGAGGTCGGTCGGCATTGCTCTTCCTCCTGTTGCAGGAAGGTGACCCAGCGCGGCCCGGCCACCTCCACCCGCTTACCTGCAACCCGGCCCCAGGCTGGCCTCAACCATGAGGAATGCGGGCACCTACGATCGCCGGATGGCCAATACTGTGCAGTCCTTCTCCCTGTCTGTGCGCGCGGAAGCCCAGCGCACGACCGCACCCGACCAAGTAGATGTTGCCGCCACCCTCAGCGCAGCAGCCGGGTCCAAGAGCGATGCGATGTCCGAGGTCCACACTGCGCTGTCGGCGATGCTCGACGAGCTGACGGCGCTGGGCGGCGAGGTGTTGACGGCGTCGAGCCTCCGGGCACCGCTGACATGGTCGACGCAGTCGGTACAGACCCACCAGGAGCACACACACGACAAGACCACCGGTGCGCACAGCTCTACTGGTCGGCACATCGCGTCGGTGAGCCTGCGGCTGACCGTGCGCGATTTCGCTTTGATCGCCGACGCAACAGCGACGTTGAGCCGGCGGGATTCGATCGAGGTGGAATCGGTCATCTGGTCGGTCGATGACGACAACGCCGAATGGGCTGTGGTGCGGGCCGATGCCATCTCGGCCGCTCTACGCAAAGGACGTGACTACGCCCACGCGCTCGGCGGAACCGTCGTCAGCATCGACCACGTCGCCGACGCGGGGCTGCTCGGTGGCGACAACTCCGGCGGGCTGTACCGGCGATCGGTGAACTTCGGTGGGCCTCTTGCCGCTGCCGGCAACATCCCGTCACTGGATCCCGTTCCGCAGACGGTGAACGCCACCATCGAAGCCCGGTTCACCGCAACAGCGGGCGCCCTTCCCGAAGTTGACCTTCAAGGTCGCACTCGGCGGACGTGAAACAGCTGGGTGCCGGTCCAGCCGCGCGGGTCGCACCCGGCGCGCCACCCAACACCGCTTCTCACCGTATTCGTGCCAACGATTAATGCGCGATCCGGTGTGACAGGCGGAGCAAGCTATAGCCTGGGATAGCCCCAGGGACGGACACCCCCATTCGGGATCGCTCCCGCTAAAGTTGGCAAGTACCGGTGACGCTGCGGCCCGAACGCTCCGAGTGGGTCGGGGAACTCGCCGAACTGACCCGGCAGATCGCCGCCCTGGAACTACCCGACGGCTGCCTGCACCCGGTGTACGAAGCCTTGACGGTGGCGATCAACCAACTCGTCCACCGCAACCTTTTTCGCTACGCCGGCCACCAGTACTCCTTCCAGCCGCACCCGGCGATGGTCGGCCGGGAGCAGCACATCGCCGACCAACTCGACACCACTACCAGCGGCACATCGGCAGTGATGGACCGGATGGACGCCGCCTACTACCGCGCCCAACGCCGCGCCGAAGCCCGCATGAAACGACGATTCCCCCACGGCTTCTAATCACCGCCGACTCGGTGGGCGCCGACTCGGCGGGCGCCGGTCATGGTTCAACGGGACAGCGCAGGCTTTCCGACTTGTTGTGGTGGGTGCTGGGCAGCTCGGGTTAGCGTTCGACGGTGAAGCATCGACAGCGGGTCGGCCTGGTCGTCATCGGCATGGCTCTGGTCCTGGTCGCTGCCGTTACCGGCCTGCGCCCTAACTTGGTGAGCGGTGCTGGTCAGGCCGGGCCGATTCCCGGACCACCCGTAGTCGGCGAATGCGTTCTCTACCCACTTCCCGATTCCGCGCTGGTCGCCAGCACCGCCACCGCCAGCCCGGGGGGCACCGTGCCGGTGTACCCGGCGCAGGAAATTCAGCCGTGCACCGCAGCCCGTTACGGCGAAATCGTCTCGGTCATCGCAAACCCAAAGCCCACCGTGGTCAAAGGTGACTACGCCAACGACCCGAACGCGGCCAGCTGCCTCCTCGCGGCCAACCAGTACGTGGGGATGACCACAAAGCCGATCTTGGGCTTCTGGCAGGCGAGCCTGCTGGGCACCGCCGCGTTGTTCGGGCCCTCCCTACGGCAGAAGACAGTCGGGCAGCACTGGGCGGCGTGCATCGTCAGTCTCCCGCCACCGACCCCAACATTGACGGACCCGGCCCCTCCCCCCGAGCAATACGACAGCTTCATCCACAACGCGCTGCACACCGGACAGCAACGCGATCAACTCGGCATCTGCCCACCCGCTGGCAACGAATTTGATGGTGGTCTAGACACCGGCGGCTGCCGGCGACCACACGCGTATCGCGTCCCGGAACTTGTCAAGCGTTCGAACGCCTAGGTTCCGGCGTGACCGGCGATCGCCCTGTCAGCCGCGAGCAACTTCAGCTGACCTGCCAGCAACTGGTCCGCCAACTCACGGCCATGCCTGATCCGACCGCAGCCGGCGCCCTGTCCATCCAGATCAACATCCAGGACATGAACAGCGTTGCCGTCACCACGCAGCAGGTTCCCGCGAACTCCGTCCTGCGCTGCGGTGTCGCCACCACCGGCACCCGGAAACTCCGCGGCAGCCTCCTCGCGCTGGGTCGACAACCCATCCCCTGGGCCTAGCCGGTTGTGCCTAGCGACCGCTTGTGTACGCCGCGACGATCGGCCGCGGAACGTTCCTTGTCCGGCACCCGCGCGGGCCTGGCCGGTCGGGCCGTTCTTTCAGGGACGGTAGACGTCGGCGCGGTGGTCGATCCGCAGGATTTCCACGGTGTGGGTGTCGGGGTTGATCCGGTACATCACCCGGTAGCTACCGCGCCGCGCCGCGTGGGAGCCGGCGAATGGCGGGTCCAACGGTTTGCCGACCCGCTGGGGGTGGTCGGTGATCGGACCGTCGATGAATTCCAGACAGGCCCACACCACAGCCGAGGGAAGCCGCTGCAGGTTCCGCCGCACCCCGGCGGCGAAGACGATCCGGTACCGCTCAGTCGGCACTGGTCGGCGGTCCGAACTCGGCCCGCAACTCCTGCATCGTCGTGGTGCGGCCGGCAGCCAAATCCGCTTCGGCTTCCCGGATCTCCTGCAGGGCGCCGGGGGTGGACAAGACATCCAGGGTTTCCAGCAGCGAGTCCAGATCGGCCGCCGCGATGAGCACCGCGGCCGGCTGACCGTGTTTGGTCAGGGTGACCCGGTCATGGGTTTTCTGTACGGAGTCGACGATCTCAGACAGGTGATCGCGGGCCTGAGCCATCGGCATAATCGTCACCGGCCTATCGTACGATCTTCACGCCACATTCGACGGCGCAACGCCTCGCTGGCGGTTGGCGGTACCGGCGGCGCAGCGAACGATCAAACGCAACGGGCTGAGCCTGGGCCAACGGCCGACCGCGAAGCCGGCTACGCGTTCGGTGGGACTTCGGCGGAACTGTCGAGGCCGCTGGGTTGCCTTGCGGAATGTCGGAGTTGCCACCATCGCACCGCCGAGGGGATGACGACTGAGAGCAGTACAAGCGGGATGACGGCGACGGCGACGACAATCCAAAAGCTTTCGGAATGCTGGTGGCGTTGGATGCCACTTCCGCCGTAGGCAGTGAGCATGCTCGCCGCGAAGAACAGTGCGTTGGACCGCCAACTCGGTTTCGGAGAGTCGCGGCCCCCGCATGCGCCGATCGGGATTCTCCCGAAGCAACAGCACCGCCGAGCCGGCGGCGAGCAGCCAGCCGAGCCCGATCAGGGTGAGGTAGAGCGCCATCCGGTCAGTATGCGGGGCGATTCTGGTGTCTAAGTGTGTACCCGAAAATGATAGTTATCGGGTAGTCAGCCCAGGCCCTGCACCCTGACCACCTGGTCGGCGGCGAGCTCTACGTTGACTCGCCAAGGTCGGGTGTCGAACGTCGCATTCCATGAGGTGAGTACGTGCAGGGCACCGCCGGCACCTTCCACACGCGCCCGGGCCTCGGCCGCGCTCAGCCCCACCAGCGCGTCCAAGTTCATGCTGGCCAGCGCCGCCGGTACATAGTCCTCCGCGACGCGGCCCTCGAGTCCCAGCACCGATGTCACCCGGTCGTCGTCGGTCATCACGGTGACCAGACCCGGGGCGTACGGCAGGCCTATGGCTCTCCCGGGCGGTACCGCTCGCAATCTGCCGCCGGCTTCCTCCACTCGAGCTCTGGCCTGCGCCACGCCCAACCCGATCAACGAGTCCAGGTCCAACCGAGCCAGAGCTTCGGGTACCCAGTCATTCACGCACCCACTATCTACCCCGGGATGTTGCTTCTCTCGGGGCACGCTGACGGCCATGACCCGAGGGAAGCGACATCGGTGCCCATCGCTCCAACGCCGGGTGGCCGTCGAAGCGTCACCGTGACCGAATCTGGTTTAGGACTCGCCGGCTCGTTGGACGGCGCGGTACACAGTGGACCGTCCGACGGAGAACAGTTCGGCGAGTTCGGCGGTGGTGTGTTTCCCGGCCCGGTACAGCCCGACAAGGTGTGTCTCCTGGGCAGCGCTGAGCTTCGGTGGTTTGCCCCGGAGTCGGCCCTTGGCTTTGGCGAGTTTCATGCCCTCCCTCGTTCTCATCCTGATGAGGTCGGATTCGAATTCGGCGATCATGGCCAGGACGTTGAACAGCAGCCGGCCGATCGGGTCGTTCGGGTCGTGGACCGATCCACCGATGTTGAGCTTCACTTCGGCGGCGGTGAGTTCTTCGACGATGTCCCGGGCGTCGGGCAGGGATCGGGCCAGCCGGTCGAGTTTGGTGACGACCAGGGTGTCGCCGGCGCGGCAGGCGGCGAGCGCTTCGCGGAGGCCGGGTCGGTCTCGGTTGCGGCCGGTGAGGCCGTGGTCGACGTAGATGCGCTTGGCCTTCACGCCCAGTGCAGCCAGGCCGTCGCGTTGCGCGGTCAGGTCCTGGTCGTCGGTGGAACAGCGGGCGTATCCGATGAGCATCGCGGCCATGATCGAACTGTACCGGTTGAGCTACCCTCACCGGGCATTAAAGCGGACAGGTCTTACGGGATGCTCGACCTGGGGTCATCACGAGGGCTTCAACATCGGACCAATATCAAACCAAGTGTCCCAGTCAGCGTTTGGCTTGCGGGACGCTTGACGGGCTATCAGGTAAATACTTGTCGTCAGTCGCCTGGCCGGAGGTGAGTGATGCCAGGATTGCCAGGTGCGAGTTATCGAGGTGGAGACCACGGCAGGCCGTGTGCGCGGCCAGTGGGAGGACGGCGTGGCCGTCTTCCGCGGGGTTCCCTTTGCTGCTGCGCCGGTCGGCGCGAACCGGTTCGCCGCCCCGGCGCCGGTAGCGCCCTGGACGGGAGCACGCGACGCATTCGAGTTCGGCGCACCGCCGCCGCAGCCAGGGCGTTCCACGGGTGGGGATGAGTGGCTCAACCTCACGGTTTGGACGCCCGACCCTGGGGTGGCCGCGCTGCCAGTAATCGTCTGGATCAGCGGCGGCGGCTATTTTGCCTGTGATTCGGCAAACCCGCACCTGGCCGGAGACACCCTCTCGCACGCTGGCGTAGTGGTGGTCAGCGCCCACTACCGCAGCGGCGCCGAAGGATTTTTGCATCTGGACGGTGCGCCGGATAACCGCGGGCTGTTGGACCAACTCGCTGCGCTGACCTGGGTCCACGACAACATCGCCCGCTTCGGGGGCGATGCCGGCAACGTCACCGCGTTCGGCCAGTCCGCCGGGGCAGGCTGTATTGCAGCGCTGTTGACCATGCCGGCTGCGGCCGGCGCCTTCGGCCGCGCCATCCTGCAAAGCATCCCGGGGACCTATTTCACCGCGGCGTTGGCCGCCGACATCAGCACCGAAATCTGCGCCGAGCTTGGCCACCGTCCAACAACCACTGACTTGGCTGGGGTGGCGCCGGACGACCTGGTGGCTGCGAGCTTGGCCATCAAGGCGCGGCTACCGCAGGGCGCCGACCGTTGGGGCGCTGTGGCTTTCACGCCGACACCGTTCTCCCCAGTCGTAGACGGCGAAGTGCTGACCACAGCGCCCTGGGAAGCGCTCGCTGCCGGCGCGGCCGCCGATGTCGAGCTGATGATTGGACACGGCCGCGACGAATACAGCCTGCTGGCCGCGCAACTGCCGCACATCGCCGACGGTGACGTCGACGAACTGATCGATCGGCTCACACCTACGCCAGGCGCCCGGCGCTACCGGCAGGCGTTTCCAACAGCGATCGCCGACGATCTGCGCGAGCTGGCCCTCTCGGACTGGCTGTTCCGGATGCCGGCCCTGCACCTCGCCGAAGCCGCCGACGAAGGTGGAACACCGGTCTGGCTCTACGAGCTGCGCTGGGGATACGGCCCGCAGGGCGCCTCCCATGGCTTGGACACCCTGCTCGTGTTCGGCACCACCGACATCTACGGCGAAGTCAACGCCGCCGGTCCCGCCGCCGTCGCGCAAGCCCAACAGGTGTCCACCGCGTTGCGCGGCGACCATCTGGCCTTCGTCACCACTGGCGACCCCGGCTGGTCACGCTTCTCCGCTAACGAACGACTTACTCGGCTGTACGCCGTAGAACCCAGTGTCGCTGCCTACCCGGAGGAACTATCGCGCACCATCTGGAATGACCAAACGTTCGCGGCGCTGAACCTAAAGATGTAGCAACCCACAACGGGCATGATGTCCCCGTCCAGAGCCACGTGCAGAAGCGTCCCAGCAGACCATCGGCAACCGGGCACCCAACCTCGTCCTGCTGGTTGCTGACCCACATACCGGCCAAGGACTGCGACTGCACCAGAACGGCGAAGCGGGCAGCGCCGGACCTACTGATCAGCCGGCGGTGCCTTTCCCTGCTCAGGGTCCGCCCATCATCGAGTAGCCGTACTCGGACCCATCCGTCGAGACGAGCAGGGACGTCGGAGGGAAAGGACCGCCGACTGCAGGTGCGGGGATGAAGATCTTCCCACCGCCAGCGGTCTGTCCATCAGCGGTGATCGGCCCCTGCAGCGCTAACTGCTGAGAAGTCATCGTTCCGCCGCGCAGGTAGTCGCGGCCGCCGAACTTCAGCAGAGTCGGTGCCGCAGCGGGGGTAAGACGCCAATCCCGGGTCTGATCGTGCACTTGGTAGACGCGGACACCGAGAACGACCGAAACCAGGGCCAAGATGGACACGATAACGATGCCGCCGTGTCGCAGCCGCCTCCGGGAAGTCGACTTGGCCCCGTGATCAGCGCCGTTGGACACAGTCACGTCCCAGATCCCTTCGCTCGCGGCTACAACACGCCCTCAAAAGTCAGTCTCGCGCTTGGACGCGGGCCAGGTTCCTGGGTTGCTCCCAGTCCCGGAACATTCCGCCCAAGGCGGGGAACCGGTGAGACTTGATCGGTCCGCGACCGACCCACTGCACTGACCGCCGACCACTCACTGACACCCGCGCCAGCAGCGTCGGGTTGCGACGATGTGCTAGTGCTGATTATTCGTTTGGCCGGCAGTGATGACTTGCTGACGCTGGCGGAGATTGAGCGTCATGCCGGTGAGGTTTTCCGAACGCTCGGCATGGACGCAGTTGCGGACGACGAACCGCTCCCAGCGCAGAACCTCGCCGACTATCAGCAGGCGGGGCGTGCCTGGGTCGCCGAAGATACTGGCTGGGTCGTTGGCTGCCTGCTGCTGGACCTCGTGGCCGGGACCGCGCACATCGAGCAGGTGTCTGTCGAGCCGGCATACGCGCGCCGGCGGATCGGCTCTCAACTGATCGAGGCGGCAGCAGCCTGGGCCCGCCGTCATGGGCTGCGCGCGATGACGTTGACCAGCTTCGCGCTCGTGCCGTGGAACGCCCCGTACTACGCCAGCCTCGGTTTCGTCGTGACCCCGAATGCGGACCAGTCCCCGGAGTTGCGCGAGATCAGGCGCACCGAAGCCGAACGCGGACTCGACACCTGGCCACGCGTAGCGATGCGCCGGGAGCTGAAGTAGCGCGGGAGAGCCAAGCCCGGTCAGCGATCCCCGACCGGGGCGCGAAGGCATCTCCTGCGAGTTCGTCCTCGGCGGCTGACGTCACCGCAGAACTTGATGGCGACAGGCCTAGCTGGTCCTGCTTCGTGGGCAGAGGGGGTTTGTTACCGGCCGACTGCGGCAAGGACGTCGGCCGCAGCTTCGGGGATCGGCCATCCGGTCGTGTCCACCTCGGCGTAAGCGACGTTGGCCATATGGAGGCCGATGTCCTGGCTGACCCGGAAGCCACAGAACAACATGATCGAGACCAGGGCGCGGGTCCGGGGCCGGCCGGCGGTGGACTGCCACAGGGCGCGGGCCTGCTGAGTTTCGATGCCCCCGGTGTCCGCGTCGTCGCGGCGGCCTTCGGGGTGTTCGCCGGCCTTGGTTCGTTCACCTGGGCGCCTTCGGCTGCGGCGTAGCGGTAAAAGGACAGCACCGCGGCGAGTTTGCGGCGGCGGGTGGCCACCGACCGGCTGGCTGCCTCGAGCTGGGACAGCCACCCCGTCACCACCCCCGGAGTCACCTTGTCCGGTGAGATCTGTTGGGCGGCAAGTCATTCGATGAACTGCCGCAGGTCGCCCTCGTACGCGCGGGCGGTGTGCGGGCTCATGGTGCCCAGCCAGCCGGCTATCCCCAGCGCGGCGAGACCGCCGGCCGCGGTGGACCGGACGGGCAGAACATCGGCGCTCGTGCTCATGCCCGTCAGCGTGCCCGGCGCCACCGACACAGTGGGGGGGTGTGTCGACGGCGTGACCGGGCTAACGCCGCCGCGGCGGGGCGGACCTGCGGAGGCGGCCGGCCCGGATCAGCATGGTTGCGATGAGGACCACCGTGAAGGGACCGCCCCAGAAGCTGAGATCGAAGGGCAGGTGGTCCCGAAACTGGCGGATGACTAAAAAGATCTCTGATACCACCAGTAGCGACCAGAAGACGATGCCGGAGATGTATATCCAGCGGTGACGGACCATGGGCGCGTCGTAGACGTCGCGTGGTGGGCCGTTGGAGGTCACCTGGTCAGTGAACCAGTGTTCGCCCGGGCAGCGGGGATGTACCCGATAACTACCAGGATCGGGTAGCTGTGTTCCGGGCAGGCGTCTCCGCTCCGCCCGCCGCCCGGACCGGTGCCCGCTGGGGGATCCCCAATCGGCCGCGCGAATCACTGACCGAAGGAGTACCGCAGTTCTGCGTTGATCAGCTGATTCAGGCGCTTGCACAGGTGACCGACGAGCGCGTCGTCAGGTACTGGTTCCTCGACGGACAAAGTCCAGCGCAAGTCGGTCCCGCCGCCGCTGCCAGGCAGGTCGAAGCGGATAACGGCGTCAGGTCGCTTGGGCCAGATTGACGCCCAGACCACCAGTCCTGGTTCGTCGCTTTCTAGGACCTGCGGTCGTATCTCGTCCGCCAGCAGACGCAGCCACGGTCGGCCACCGGGGCGCTCGGGTTCGGTGAGCGCCCCGAAGACGACGGAGGGCGGTGCCGGCTGGTTCTTCTTCCTGGTCCCGACGTCGATCATGTTCGGAACCGTAGACGAAGTACCGGTCAGCGATCCCCAATCGACGCGTTCGTGATCTTGGTCGTCGGCTGCCTCGGAGGACGGTTCCGGTCACCGTAGGACGTTCCTCCAACGGTGAGCCGCGCTCGCAGATCTGGCGGCAGATCGTCGCAGAAGTGCCCTTGTGGTGTCGATTTCACCGGTGGTCGTTCGCGTGGTGGTGACGGAATCACCCCAAGGCGCCCCGCAAGATGGAAGGAACTCCGCGATAGTTTTGATCGGCGCAACTGAGCGTGACTCTCGATGGCGTCGTCCAGGTCCCATCGGTCTTGGCCTACACCTCGGGGATCGTGTGGGTTTGGAAGTCGGGCTTGGTGTCCAGGCCGAGATCACGGGCTCGTTGGGGGGTGAGCAGCATGTCGCCGAAGTCGCGGCGGGCCGGCAGGAGGACCTCATCGGGGAGGGGGGTGTACTCGCGGCGGGGCTCGGCGTACCAGGGCCCGAGGTCGCGGGCCTGGACCAGGACGTGGTTCTCGTCCAAGCGGGTGGTGACCCAACCCGAAAGGTCGTGGGCGGCCTCGAGGTGGGTGTTGGTCAGCACCTGGATGCCCGAGGGCTCCGGGATGAGCTGCGCCCACCGCTCCGGGTGGAATCGGAAAGCGTGCCCGGCATAGAGCTCGCCGTCTTCCGGGCCCCGCCGGGACAGGCTGGCCCAGTCCCGGTGGGTCACCATCGCGACCGACACCTCCGCCAGCGGCAACCCAAGTAGCGCAGCGCGCAGCGCCGCGACCATCTCCGGCCACGGGTAGGCCACCGCCGCGGCGGCGAGCATCAGGACCCCAGGGTCGTACACCGTCATTCGCCGGATCTCGCGACGCTGCTCGTCGTAGGCCTCGCTCACCGCGGCGCCTCGCAATGCGCCCCCGCGCACCGTCAGGCGGGCCGCCGCGGCCGGCTCGGACCACGACGAGAACCCGTGCGGGCCGCCGAAGATCACCGTCTGCGCCGCTCCCGCCAGCCAGCGCGCCCCCGCGTCGATCACCGCGAGTTCCTGCTCCGGCCCTCCGATCCATCCGTCATCGAGCC
>JAABUK010000407.1_pt1 | contig 92118 bp, 90 predicted proteins | sample 5559141 | NCBI WGS metagenome assembly JAABUK01 (sample SAMN10711869, study PRJNA513367) | rock metagenome | isolation source: Antarctica rocks | place: Antarctica: Victoria Land, Pudding Butte nord | collected 2016-01-03
TCGCGGCCGATACGTCGTCTCCGGAGCCTGTGTCATCGGGCGGTGCCATTGACACGTTGACTCGTACTCAGCCGTGACCTGTCAATGCCCCCCTCCAACGAGAGGACCTGGGCTGTTACCATTTTTGGCGGGCTGGCGATTGGCCTGCTGCGCCACGGGATGCCTTTTTCGGAGGCGGCGGCCACCTTTACGACGCTGACCGTTGGTGACGGATTGGTATCGCAAATCCCGGCATTGCTGGTGTCGACCGCCGCTGGCATCGTGGTGACCAAGGGCGGCGTCGAGGGTCCGGCCGATGCGGCGCTGATGCGCCAGTTGGGCGGGAGCCCGAAACCGTTGGCGCTCGCAGGCGGGGCCGCTGCGGTGCTGGCGCTGATGCCGGGCCTGCCCGCGCTGCCGTTCCTCGCGCTGGCGGCCCTCGCAGGCGGCGCTGCCTGGATGCGGCATCGCCATCCGGCAACGGAGCCCAGCACCGATACGGCGACCCCGATTGCGCCCACCGAGCCGCCGATCGCGGACTCGCTCCGCATTGACACCATCCGGCTTGAACTCGGATATGGATTGCTATCCCTGGCCGGAGGGGACGCTCCACGGCTTACGGAACAGATCAAGGGCCTACGTCGCTCCATTGCCGCCGAAATGGGCTTCGTGCTGCCTCCAGTGCGCATTCAGGACAACCTCCAGCTTGGCGCCGAAGCCTACTCGATCCGGCTGAAGGAAATCGAAGCTGCACATGGCGAACTACGCCCCACGATGCTGTTGGCCATGGATCCGGCTGGCGGCATCCCCGATCTGCCGGGTGAGCGCACGGCGGAGCCCGCTTTTGGCCTACCCGCGCTATGGATCGATTTGGCCCGGCGCGAGGAGGCAGTGTTTCGCGGCTGCACCGTTATCGACCCCGCCAGCGTTCTAACAACCCATCTGACCGAAGTCGTGCGGGAGACGATGGCCGAGCTACTTTCCTATGCCGAGACTGCCAAGCTGCTCGACGAACTCCCGCGCGAACAGCAGAAGCTGGTCGCCGACCTGATCCCAGCGCAAATGTCGATCGGTGGCGTGCAGCGCGTGCTGCAAGCGTTGCTCGCCGAACGCGTTTCCTTGCGGGACCTGCCGACCATTCTAGAAGGCATCCACGAGGCCTGCGGCGGCCAGCTGCGTGCCATTCCCGCCATCACTGGCCACGTTCGTACTCGCCTTGCCCGGCAGATTAGCGACAGCAACACCGGCCCAGCCGGCTATATCCCGCTCGTCACTCTATCGCCTGAATGGGAAGTCGCGTTTGCCGATAGCTTGGTTGGCCCGCCTGAAGATCGGCAACTCGCTATTGCGCCCTCCCGGCTTGGTGACTTCATGCAGCGGTTCCGCACTGTTTTTGAGGCTGCGACAACGGCGGGTGAGTCGCCCGTCTTGCTTTGCTCCGGCCCCATCCGTGCCCATGTCCGGGCAATCGTCGAGCGACTGCGACCCGCGACTCCCGTGCTGGCGCAGGCCGAGATTTTCCCGCGCGCCCGCATTCGCACCATCGGGACGATCTAGTTTTGCCCGTTCACTCGCTAACCTAAAAGCAACCTTTTGACCCCATTCTATTCCCATGCGGCTTAAGCTTTACCGAGCACCCGATATGACCGCGGCGATGGCGCTGGTGCGGAGCAATCTTGGGCCGGATGCCTTAATTCTATCGACGCGTCGTGTTAGCGAGGGTGTCGAGGTCACGGCGGCGCTAGAGCCGGCACTCGATGCACCACCGCCAGCACTCGATGCAGCGCGGGATGCGGCGCTCGGCTGGCATGGCGTGCCGCCGCGGCTTATCAACGCCCTGCCGCCTGGTTGGCTTGCCGACTCGCTGCGCGATGCACTGTCGTTCGGCGCCTTGCCGATTGGCTACGCTGCGCCGCTGCTACTGGCCGGGCCACCCGGTGCCGGCAAGACCTTAACAACTGCAAAACTTGCGACGCGGATGATGATGGCCGGCGAGAAGCCGCTGGTCATAACCGCGGATGGCCAACGCGCCGGCGCGCCCGAGCAACTCGCCGCCTATACTCGTGTGCTGGGACTAACGCTCGTGGTTGCCAGCACTCCCGTGCCACTCAGCCGTGCCCTGGCCCGCCGTCAGGACAATGCACCGGTGCTGATCGACACGCCTGGCCTGGACCCTTTCGACCGCTCTGCCCGAGATGAGTTGCTGGACCTGTCTGCCACAGTCGGTGCCGTCACTGTGCTGGTCCTGCCCGCTGGACTTGATCCGGCTGAAGCGCATGAACTTGCCGATGCCTTTGTCCAGGCCGGCGCAACCTTGCTGATTGCCACTCGGCTGGACCTGTGCCGCCGCCTTGGCAGCGTTTTAGCCGCCGCATCTGCCGGGCTGACGCTGGCCGAGGCTGGGATCGGTCCAGGTGCGGCTGATGGGCTCCGGCCGCTGACCCCCGAGTTCCTTGCCGAACGCCTGGTGCTTCCGTCCGGCGTTCTCCCCGGCTCGCTTCAGGACACTGCATGATGAACCACTCCGCCGCCCGCGTTTCGCTTCCGGCCCTGGCGCCGCCAGATCGAATGGGCCGCTGCGTCGCGGTTGCATCTGGCAAGGGAGGGGTCGGCAAGACCTGGTTCGCCATCACGCTCGCGCATGCGCTGGCCCGGAGCAACCGCCGAGTGCTGTTGTTCGATGCTGACCTGGGCCTTGCCAACATCGACATCCAACTCGGATTGACCCCGGCGCTGGATCTGGGGTCCGTGGTGTCCGGTGCGGCTACGCTCGTCGAGGCGATTGCACATTTCGTGCCGGGCGGTTTCGATGTGCTGGCCGGCCGGTCGGGATCAGGAAGCCTCGCTACGCTCGACCCCGTGAAACTGGAGCGGCTGCTGTCGCTGCTTGCGGTCGCTGCCGCGCGCTATGATACTGTTTTGCTCGACCTCGGGGCCGGACTCGACCGGTCAGTACGGCGCATGGCGGCCTGGGCGGACACGCTGCTGGTGGTCGCGACAGAGGAACCGACAAGCCTGACCGACGCCTATGCTACCCTGAAGCTGCACGCGGTTGACCGGCCCGGCGGCGACGTGCGTTTGGTCGTGAATCAAACCAGCACTCCTGCGGCCGGAGAACGTACCGCGGCGACGTTAACCCGCGCCTGCATGGCATTTCTCGGCCGCGCTCCAATCGTTGCCGGTACTATCCGCCGGGACTCGCACGTGCAGGACGCGATCCGCCGGCAAACTCCCCTGTTGACCCGGCATCCCAACTGCCCCGCCAGCCTGGACGTGGAACGCATTGCTACTAGGCTTGCTAGTGGCTAATCGTGATTGTGACCTCATATGCCTCGAATTCGGGAATAAGGGGTGTCAATGTCCTTGTGATAGCCTATGTCCCCATAAGTCGGGCCTGTATATTGGGCATCGCAGGAGGCGGCATGGTCCTGATCGGCTCCAACCGCGACTTGCGGGTCGATTTCTTCCGCGGCCTGGCGCTGTGGTGGATATTTATGGACCACATTCCGGCCAACTGGGTCGCGCAATTCAGCCTCCGGAACTTTGCATTATGCGACGCGACGGAAATTTTCGTGTTGTTGGCCGGCTATGCCGCCGGGCTGGCCTATGGCCGCAGCATGGACCGGCACGGATGGCTATTTGCCGGCGCCGACGTATTGCGGCGCGCTTGGGTGCTGTATATCGCGCATATCTTCTTGTTTGTGGTGTTCAGCGCGCAAGTCTCTTATTCCGCCACGGCACTGGACCGGTCGGAATACCTGGATGAGATTCATTTGGATGTGCTGGCGGAGGCACCGTATCGTGCCATGCTAGAGGCTTTGCTCCTCAGCTTTCAGCCGGCTTACTTGAATATCTTGCCGATGTACGTTGCGCTGCTTGCAATGTTTGCAGTTGTGCTCCCATTGCTACGCTGGCCCCTAGTACTGTTCGCACTATCTGCTGCGATCTATACAACGGCTCGGGTTACCGGATATAATTTCCCGTCTTGGACTGGCGGCGGCTGGTACTTCAACCCAGTCGCCTGGCAGTTCCTTTTTGTAATCGGCTCCATCCTGGCCTACGCGCCGCCAAGACTGCCAGTCCGGCCGATAGTGCTTGATGTGGCATCAATGCTGGTTGTGCTGATCGGTGTATCTCTATTATGGCTGGTATGGCCCTATCCCGAAATCACCTCGCGCCTACCCGCAGGGGCTGCGCGCATCCTGTTATCAGTGGATAAGGAGGGGCTGCATCCGATGCGTTTACTCTCCATCCTGGCGCTGGCTTGGCTGGTCTCACGAACTGTCTCGGCTGGAGCGCCCTGGCTACGGAGTTGGTTTGCCCGGCTGTTCGTACTGTGCGGCCAGCATTCGCTGCCAGTGTTTTGCGCCAGCATCTTTTTGTCGTTCCTAGGTAGGCTGGCGATGGAGGAGCGGGCAGGCTGGGCCGTCCAGGCAGGAGTGAATATTACAGGCATCGCCGCGATGGTGGCCGTGGGAGCGTTGGCGGCGTGGTATAAACAGAAAGGTCGAGCGGTTCGAACCGACTTGCCGAATTTGCCGCGTGCTGGTAACGCACGAGTGATATGAGCATGCTGTTAGGCTGTCGGTTGTTGATGTTCGCCATCGCCGTTTATGCAGGGCCAGCGCTGGCCATGACTCCAGCCGGCCCTTGCCAAGCACCGGACGAGACGGCTGGTGCCATTGCAGCGTTGCCCAAGGTGGCGGCAGCGCTTCAGTCTGGTGTCACGCTTAGTGTTTTGGCAGTTGGCTCCGCTACTATGTTCGGTCCAGAAGCCAGCCTAGTGACGGGCACTGTCACTAGCCAGGCGCTTGGCAACAGTAGCGCTCTACCGACCCAAGCCAAGCTGTTCACCAGGCCTGCGTCGGAACATGCTTTTCCGTTGCAAATGGCGAAAGCGTTGCAAGACGCTGTTCCAGGTCTTGAAGTTAAGATGACGGTCCGTGGTGGACGAAGCCTACTCGCCACGGACATGCTTGTCTTACTGCGCGAGGAACTAACTACACATCATTACGATTTAGTCATTTGGCAGACGGGAACCGTGGAGGCGGTTCGCAACGTTCCGCCCGGTGAGTTCGGCCAGACCCTGTCTGACGGTGCCGAAACCGTTGTGGCCGCCGGCGCAAACCTGGTGCTGGTGGATCCGCAATATAGCCGTTTCCTACAGACTAACAGCAACCTGGAGCCATATGAGCAGGGCCTGCAACAAGTTGCGGCCATGCCGGGTGTTGTGCTGTTCCGCCGCTATGACCTGATGCGCGCCTGGGCGAATGAGAATCAGATCGATTTAGAGCGGACGCCTCGATCGGACCGGCAAAAAATGATCGAACTCCTACACTCGTGTTTAGGACAGCATCTAGCGCGCTTTGTGCTGGACTCTGCTCGATCCTGACGCAAGGCCCCTCCATTTGGCCATATTCGTAACGATAGGCGGTCATTATGACCTCGGGTTGGGAACCCTCCGCTCTGTGAGGCATTAAGTTAGCATGATGCAATGCAACTCAGAAGCAGAAGATGACATGGTCATCGGAGATAGCACGGCATTCGATGTGTGGCTGCATGAAGGACTATCTGCGACATTTGACGCCGTGTTACAGGACCCAGTGCCGGAGGAGTTGCTGGCCATCCTTACGGTCGGGCCATAGGCCAATCATGCGTGCGGGTTTGTTTAAGAAAGACAGCACGCTTTAGAATAGCCCATGGATCATTCCAGTGGCGTCCAACCGTATTGCATTGGCGGCAGGTACGCGCGGTAGGCCCGGCATGGTCATAATGTCCCCGCACACTGCAACTACGAAACCCGCCCCCGCCGAGAGCCGCACTTCGCGCACAGGCAGAACGTGTCCCTCTGGCGCACCTATTGCGGCCGGGTTGGCACTGAAGCTGTATTGCGTTTTGGCGATGCAGACTGGCACGTCGCCAAATCCTGCTGCCTCGAATGCCATCAGCCGCTTTGCAACTGCAGATGGTAGCTCAATGTCAGTGGCGCGATAGATTTGCTGTGCCACCGTACGTATCTTGTCTGCAAGGCCCATAGAGGACGGATAGAGCGGCGCGTAACGAGCGGTGCCGCCGCCAATGCGATCCATTACGGCAAGGGCTAAGGCTCGGGCGCCTGCTGCGCCATCTGCCCAATGTGTGCACAGGACCGTTTCGACTCCGTGAGTGGCCATGGCGTCGCGGACGACTTCGAACTCGGCCGGCGTGTCCGACATGAAACTGTTCAACGCGACGATAACCGGCAGCCCGAACTTTCCCAGGTTCTCCACGTGCCGAGCCAGATTCACCATGCCACGGGCCACGGCGGCGGTATCCTCCCGCTCCAGGTCGGCTTTTGCTATGCCGCCATGCATTTTCAATGCACGTAGTGTTGCGACCACGACGGCACAGGCCGGCGACAACCCGGCGCTCGTACACTTGATGTCCAGGAACTTCTCGCCACCCAAATCCGCGCCAAATCCTGCCTCCGTGACCACTACGTCCGCTAGCTTTAATGCCAGCTGAGTTGCTACAACGGAGTTACATCCATGCGCGATATTTGCGAACGGGCCACCATGGATCAGCGCCGGCGACCCCTCGAGTGTCTGTACCAGGTTTGGCGCAAACGCATCCCGCAACAGCGCCGCCATGGCACCATCTGCCTGGAGATCCCGCGCTGTCACGACCGAGCCATCCCGGCGCGAGGCAACCTGGATGCGTCCCAGCCGATCCTGCAAGTCGGCCAGATCCCGCGCCAGACAAAACACAGCCATCACCTCGCTTGCAACGGTGATGTCGAATTTGTCCTCTCTCGGCGAACCGTTGGTGCCGCCGCCGAGACCGTTCACGATGCTACGTAGTGCTCGGTCGTTCATATCCAGCGCCCGCCGCCAGGTAATCCGACGCGGATCAATCCCCAGTGCATTGCCCCAATACAGATGGTTGTCCAGCAGCGCCGCCAGCAGGTTGTTCGCGGCCGTGATCGCATGGAAGTCGCCGGTAAAGTGTAGGTTGATCTCGTCCATCGGCGCCACCTGCGCCCGTCCACCGCCCGTCGCACCACCCTTTATACCAAAGCAAGGGCCTAATGAGGGCTCTCGCAAGCAGATCATCGTCCGCCGCCCCACGAGGTTCAGCGCATCACCCAGTCCGATGGTGGTTGTGGTTTTACCCTCGCCGGCAGCGGTCGGGCTGATGCCGGTCACCAGTACCAGTGCGCCGTCCGGCCGGTCATGCTGCTTGCAGATGAAATCAAGGCCGACTTTTGCCTTGAATCGCCCATATGGCTCCAGTGCGTCTGCCGGGATACCAGCTGCTTCCGCCACCTCGGCAATGGGACGTAGCCGGGCGGCGCGGGCGATTTCGAGATCGCTGGTCATCAGGCGACCCGCCGGGTGCGCAGGCCCAGCGCCGTCATCGACGTCCCGATTGCCCGCATCGCGTCCTGCATATCGTCGGGCGTGATCGCGCCGATGCAGCCAATGCGAAAACTCGGTTCAACCGTGTTGTAGAAATTGCTGATCAGCACGCCGCGGGCCTTGAGATGGTCCACGAACGCTTGAAGATCCCATGCCGGATCCACCGGAGCCTCAATATTTACCACGATCGGTCCCTGGATATCCAGCGACAGGCACGGTTGCAGGCCGAGCGCACGGGCTCCATCGTAGATCACCCGCATGTTCGCGGTGTAGCGCGCGAGTCGGGCTGGCTGCCCGCCCTCGGCGTCGAACCGGTCGAGTGCCACTGCGAATGCTGCGATGGCCTGCGCCGCCGGGGTGAACCGGTGGCTACCCGGGCCCACGCGCTCGCTATGCGCATAAACGTCGGCCAGATCGAGAGACCAACTTGCCGCTCGTCCCGCGCCAGCTTTGAGGCTATCCACCCTGGCGACGGTCAGTGCCATGCCCGGTAGGCCCTCGATGCACTTATTCGAGGTGAATGTGATGCTGTCCACCATCGGCATGCGGCCAATATCTATCGGCATGGCCCCAAATGCGGATACCGCATCGATCAGCACCCGCCGGCCAGCCTGCCCGGCGGCCTCGGCCAGCGCCGGAGCGTCGTGCACGATGCCAGTCGCAGTTTCACTGTAAACGATGGCCAAGTGACTGATGGCCGGGTCGGCTTCCAGTGCCGCCTGGACTGCGGCGGGATCCACCCTCTCCGTCGGCCGCATTGGAAGCGTCACAACCCGCCGCCCGGCCTCGGTCGCAAGGCGAACTAGCCGGTCGGCATACTGCCCGGTGAGCGGTATCAACACCGTGCTGCCCGGCGCCAGGAAGGTGCGGATCGCAGCCTCCATGGCAAAATGGCCACAACCCTGGAGCGGCAACGTCACGTGCTCCCCCGCTCGCCCCCCGGCAATGGCTAATACCCGTTGGCTAATTTGGGTCAGCACGCCGCGGAATTCGAGGTCCCAGGGCGCATAGTCCTGGGCAGCAGCGGCGCGTACGGACGAGTGGGTTGTAACCGGTCCGGGTATCAGAAGAAGCATGAGGATAGAGGCCTGCGCAAGAGGTGGGTCGCGGAACCGAAACGTCGCGCAACCGTGCAACCACGGCCAGCATCGCAGACACCGGGGATTCTTGCTAGAACCGGCGGATGACATCGCCCTTGCCGCTGCCGGACTGGGTTCCTTGGTGGGTCCACCTGGCCATCTTGGTCGTCGTGCTGCTATTCGGCCTCATGTTCCTGCTGATGCCGTTCGCCGTATTTGGCGTAAAGGGTCGATTGGAACTGCTGGAAGCACGCCTAGACGAGATCCAGGGTGAAATCCGCAGCCTCTCACTTCGTCTACCAGAGCCGAACCGGGATGACGACATGGCTTCACCCGGCAGGGATCGTTACACCGGCTTGGACGGGTATGTAGGCCAGCGCCCGCCCATCCCCCCTGCCCCGCGCGATCACGGGCCGCCGTCCAACCCGTCGCGCACCGAGCCGCGGCTTTATTGAACCTTCGCTTGCGCATAAGGCGCCCCACGGTGCTTGATAACGCCAACCATAGAGTACGGAGCAACCCCCGATGCGCGTGAGCGTCGTGCAAATGAATCCCGGAGCCGATAAGGCGGCCAACATCGCACAAGCGAGTCGCCTGATTGACGGCGCCATTGAGGCCGACCGTCCCCACATGGTGAGCCTGCCGGAAATGTGGACCTGTCTCGGCGGCGACCGGACCACAAAACAACATGAGGCGGAGACGCTGCCGCCGCCTGGATCGAATGAGCCTGGAGGCTCCGCCTACGAGTTTCTGCGCCATTCCGCCCGGACGCGAGGCATCCATCTCCATGGCGGCTCGATGGGTGAACGAGGAGGCGAGCATGACGGCCATCGTCTGTTCAACACCACTGTCGTGTTCGACCCGCAGGGCTCCGAAGTTGCGCGTTACCGGAAAATCCACCTTTTCGACATCACAACGCCAGATGGCCAGGGCTATCGGGAGAGCGCCAGCTATGGCGGTGGCGACGAGATCGTGACGTTCGAGGCCGGCGGCCTCCGTATCGGCTGCACGATCTGCTACGATTTGCGCTTCCCCGAGCTGTTTTTGGCGCTGCGCCGCGCAGGTGCGGAGCTGATCTTTTTGCCATCCGCATTTACGGTGCCTACTGGCCGCGACCATTGGGATGTGCTGATCCGTGCGCGCGCGATCGAGAACCAATGCTGGATGGCCGCCCCGGCCACCTGGGGCCAGCACCGGGACGGCGCCGGACATGTCCGGTCCACCTATGGGCATTCATTGGTGTGCGATCCCTGGGGTCAGGTCGTCGCAACGGTATCAGTCGGCGTCGGCTGGACAACCGCCCGTATCGACTCGGCGCTTCTTGCGCGCGTTCGCCGGGACATGCCCGTCTTGGAACACCGGCGCCCTGATATTTTTGGCCCGAATTTGTCCAACTCGGGTTCATGCTAGCGATACGCGAAGCCAAACCTCGTTTCAGCGGCAAGTCTCTATGTCATTGCGTGTGATGTCCCGGTCCGTTCCAACACAGGCGTCTCTCATCAGGTGGCCAGCCTAATGTCTGCCGCGACCCTGCTCGGACTTCCTGGCGCGTCGTATCTTCGGAGCCCGGTCGAGCGCATCGCGTTCGTCGCTTCTCCCACCATCCTGGCGAGCGAGAGCCACGACCGCCTCACGCTCCTGCATGGAAACAGCCCGCTGCACGAAGCGGACGTTGTCGTCTGCCTCGGCGGTGACGGTTTTATGCTCGAAACGCTCCATCGTTCGATGTCGCATCGCGCAACCATACCAGTCTATGGCATGAATTGCGGCTCGGTCGGTTTCTTGATGAACGCCTTTGCCGAAGAGGACCTGCCTGCGCGTCTTGGCCGTGCGCAGGCAGCAGTGCTACATCCGCTCCGCATGCACGCCGTTACCCAGACTGGGTCGGTAGAGGAGGCGCTGGCACTAAACGAAGTCTCTCTGCTGCGCCAATTGCGGCAGGCCGCCAAGATTCGCATCACGGTTGACGGCCGGGTCCGTCTGCAAGAGCTAATCTGCGACGGCGTGCTGGTCTCCACCCCCGCTGGATCGACGGCCTATAACTTGTCTGCACACGGTCCGATTGTGCCGCTTTCGGCCAATCTGCTGCCGCTGACTCCCATTAGCGCTTTCCGCCCGCGCCGGTGGCGCGGCGCGTTGCTGCCCAGCACTGCGGATGTGCTGTTCGAGATTCTGGAGCTGGACAAACGGCCAGTTGCGGCGGTTGCGGATTTCACCGAGGTTCGCGACGTAGCTTCCGTCGCTGTCAGCGAGGACCGGAGCGTCGTCACGACGATACTATTCGATCCCGATCAGGGCCTGTCCGAACGGATTATCGCCGAACAATTCACGGTATGAGTCCATTTCCCGCAAGACCTGACATGTACAGCCGGACGCCAGCGCTTTCGCCTTCGTCCGGCTGATGTTTGCGGTATCAGGCTGCGCTGAGTTGAGCCAGCATCTCGATCGCGGCCGACCCGGCCGCCAGAACGCCGGACGGCTCTGATGGTGCCGCAAGAAGCGAATGTCCCAAGATGCCGTCCGAGAAAACCTGTGCCGGCTGATCCCGTACCATGTAGCCACGCCCCCAAACGGTCCCGATTACATTGTCGGCGCCCGCCAATGCCAGCTTCTTGCGCAGCTTACAGATGAAGACGTCGATGATCTTCATTTCCGGTTCGTCCATGCCGCCATAGAGGTGGTTTAGAAAGGCCTCCTTGGTGAGCACCATGCCCTTCCGCAGCACCAGCAGCTCAAGGATGGCGTATTCCTTGCCCGTCAGGTGAACGGCCCGGCCAGAAACCAGCACCTCCCGGCTGTCGAGGTTAAGCTGCACTGGGCCGATCCGCAACGTGGGCTGGCTGTAGCCCTTGCTCCGGCGCACGATGGCCTGCATCCGTGCCAAAAGCTCAGTTTCGTCAAACGGCTTAGAGATAAAGTCATCGGCACCGACGCTGAACGCTTTGACTTTGGCTTGCGGCCGGGTCAGCCCGGATAGGATGATAACGGGCGCCTCGATCCGGCTGGACCGCATCCGCCGCATGACCTCGTAGCCATCCATGTCCGGCAGCATGAGGTCGAGCAGGACGATATCGTAGTCGTAATGGCGCACCAGTTCGAGCGCCTCCTCCCCGGTGTCGACGTGATCGACAATCCCGCCATTGGCTTTCAGCATCTGCATCACGCCGCGAGCAGTCACGAGTTCATCCTGGATCAGTAGCACACGCACGGGTTGCTTCCTAACATTCGACAAATCAAATATGCAACTATTACGTGTGTTTGTCCACTTTATTTTCATCTTTTGCGTGTATCAAGAGTGAGACAAACGTTAAAACAGCAACCTCGGGGTGCGTCGATGGTCGGAATGCGAAACACGCTATGAAGCCGTCCCAGTCCACACAAGTTGAGACGGCACGGCTTGGGATCGTGCAACGGCTCGGAGCAGCCCCCGATGCCGTAATTCGAGCCGCCGAGTTGACATTGCAGGGCCGGGTCGCCGCCGTGTCCGGCATGATGGTGGAGATCGCCGGGCTGGCTGGCCATATCGCGATTGGCGACCGCATCATGCTCGCACCACAGCCAGGTATGCCGCAGCCTGGAAATGACTACCGAGCGGCCCAGGTTGCCGCTGAGATCGTGGGGTTCCGCGCTGGCCAGGCTCGAGCCCTAGCCTTCGGCACGCTCGACGGCATCGGCCCGGGTTGCACGGCGGCCGCGCCCCACTCTCGGGCTCGCTGTGCCCAGCTTGCCGTCAGCAACGGCTGGCTCGGCCGTGTAGTGGACCCTATGGGCTGCGCTTTGGATGGATTGGGGCCGCTTCCCGCAGGCCGGCCACGCCCCATAAGCGCTGCACCGCCTGCGGCTGCCACCCGGGCGCGGCTGGGCCCACGCGTCGGCCTAGGTGTCCGCGTGCTCGACCTATTCACCACCTGCCGGCAGGGCCAGCGCCTGGGCTTGTTCGCCGGTTCTGGCGTCGGCAAGTCCACCCTGCTGTCGATGCTGGCGCAACGGGCGCACTGCGATGTCGCCGTGCTCGCTTTGGTCGGTGAGCGCGGGCGGGAGGTGAGGGAGTTCCTAGAAGACGACTTGGGCTCCGAAGGCCTCGCGCGCTCGGTGGTCGTCGTCGCGACCTCGGACCAGCCTCCGCTCATGCGGCGGGAAGCGGCCTACGCTGCTATGACCATCGCCGAACATTTCCGCGATGAAGGCAAGTCGGTCCTGCTGTTGACGGACAGCGTGACCCGCTTCTGCCTGGCATTACGGGAAATCGGCCTCTCTGCCGGGGAGCCGCCAGCCACGCGCGGCTACCCACCCAGCGTATTCGCGGAGTTGCCGCGCCTGCTTGAACGCGCCGGCCCCGGACCAGACCGGGGTGAGGCGACCGGGCACATCACCGCACTCTTTAGCGTGCTGGTGGAGGGGGACGATCATAACGAGCCGGTGGCCGACGCGGTGCGGGGCATCCTGGATGGCCATGTCGTGCTCGACCGGCGGATCGGGGAGGCCGGGCGCTATCCCGCGGTGGACGTCCTGCGTTCACTGTCGCGGACGGTGCCGGGTTGCAATACCGCCATCGAGAACCGGTGGACCCGGCGGGCGCGCAGCATCCTGGCGTTGCAGGCAGAACTCGCAGACCTGGTTCGCCTTGGCGCATATCGGCCCGGCACCGACGCCGCCTCCGACGAGGCGCTTCGGCTCGCCCCAGCGATCGAGGCCGTGCTGCAGCAGTCCAAACAGGATCAGTGCGGATTGAACGAGGCGTTCGATGGGTTGCGCATTGCACTGGAGGAGCCGGATGAAGCGTGATCCCATCGCGACCGTGGCCCGCCTGCGCCGTCTGGCACGGGACGACGCACGCCAGGCCCTGTCCTGGGCATTGGCTGCCGAGGCAGCCGCCGGCGCACGCGCCGACAACGCCATCCGGCAGATCGCCGACGAGGCCGCAGCGGCATCAAACCTCATGGCAGACGACGCGGTGGTCGACGCCTTCGCTGCTTGGTTGCCCAGCGCACGCCGGCACGCCACCGAGACGCGTAACGCCTGTGAGCGAGCCAACGCCGAGGTCGCCCGGCTGCGTGCCGTGCTGACTGCAAGCCGTACGGCAGCGGAGGCGGTGGAGACACTGCTAGCCCAACGCGCCGAGGCGCAGGCCCAGCACCGTGCCCGGCGCACCCAGGCCGAACTGGACGAGATCGGACGCCAGACCCGGCCACTTTAGGTTCTGGCCCGGCTTCCGACGCCGCTATCGCGGGTGGCTAGTTGGCCGTCCCGCGTGGTAGCCATGGCGAGATGACCGCAGCCCTGACGGCGCGGGCCGATAGGTGGGTGCGCTATGCGAAGCTACTCTTTCGTGACCGTGGATGTCTTCACCGATCAGCGCTTTGGCGGCAACCCGCTCGCCGTCTTCCCCGACGCGCGCGGCCTTTCGGACGCCGAGATGCAATCGCTGGCGGCCGAGTTCAACCTGAGTGAGACGACCTTTGTCCTGCCGCCGGCCGACCCCTCCCACACGGCACGGGTCCGAATCTTCAATAGGACTTACGAGATGCCCTTTGCCGGACACCCGAATGTGGGCACCGGCTACGTGCTCGCTTTAGCCGGCAAAGATTGTGATGGGGTTCTGCGGTTTGAGGAGCTGGCCGGATTGGTTGAGGTCCGGGTCGACCGCGACGGCACGGGCGCCGTGATAGGGGCCACGATCGCCGCGCCGCAGCCGCTCTCGCTTGGCGCGGAGTTGCCGGTTGAAGCCGTCGGGGCCTGCGCCGGCCCTTATTCCTCCGACGTGCTGACTGTCACGCACCGCCCCGTGCTGGCCTCGGTCGGCAACCCATTCGTCATCGCCGAGGTATCCGGCGACGCCCTGACGCGCGCTGCGCCTTCGATCAGCGATTTTCACAGAGTGCGGGCCAAGCATCCCGAACTCGGCGGCAAGCTCGCGCTGCATCTTTATGCGCGCGATGGGAAGCGTCTTCGCGCCCGGATGTTCTCGCCTTTGTCGGGCACCATCGAGGACCCTGCGACGGGGAGCGCCAATACACCCCTTGTAGCCCTGCTGCTCTCGCTGAGCGGCGGCACGGAATACAGCGTCGACGTGGTTCAAGGCATTGAGATGGGCAGGCCCAGCCTTTTGCAGGTTACGGCTCGCCGCGGTCCAGACGGTATCCGGGCGACCGTTGGCGGACGGTGCGTGCCCGTGCTGCGAGGCGAGACCACGGTCTAGGCCACCGCTCCATCCGCCAACTTGCGTCCGGCGCCCCGCTGTTGGATATCCCGCCCATGCCAGACACCACCGCTCCTCTGTCCGCGACCGTCCAGCCGCCCAGCATTATTTGGCCGGATCAGGCCGCGGGCACGCCCGCCGATCTACAGGCGATGCCATGTCCCAACTGCGGCACGGACGCCCCCAAGTCGCTGATCCTGACGATTGACGTGCAGCTTCCAGACAATCCGCCAAAGCGCCTGCAACTGCTGCGCTGCCCGGCCTGCACCTGCCATTTCTACGATAGCCAAGTGCCGCCCGACTACGCCGAGCCCGCGCTGAACAACCGCGGCCGCGTGCCGTTCTATGTGCAGCAGGGCGCCGGCGTGTCGCTCATCACCCGCCCGCTGGCCCAGGCCACGTTGCCGCCCGGCAGCGCCTACATGGAGGTCGGCTGCGGCTACGGCTTCGGGCTCGATTTCGCGCTCAATACCCGCGGCTGGCATGGGGTAGGCATCGACCCGGCGCCGCTTGCCGCCCTGGGCCGAGATGCGCTGCATCTGCCCATCGAGCTACGCTATCTGCGCGACGACGACGAGGCTCGCGGCACCATGGACATGGTGATGGGGTCGGAGGTCATCGAGCACGTGACCTCTCCCGCAGCCTTCGTCCGCACGCTGCGCGCCATGCTGAAGCCGGGTGGGTTGCTGGTTCTCACGACGCCGAACGGGGAGGACATCGACTCCGCCTCGCCCCCCGGCATCATCATCCCGCTGCTGTCGCCCAGCCTACATTTGGTGATCCAGAACCCCGCCAGCCTCACTGCGCTATTGCATCAGGCCGGCTTTCCCCATGTAGACGTGCAGATCGACAGCCATTCGCTGGTCGCCTTCGCGAGCGAACAGCCGTTGACGCTGGAGCATGACCGCGACCGGCTGCGCCGGGTATTCCGCGAGCATCTCGAGCGCCGCGCGGCGTCGCTGGATCCGCCTGGCGACATTTTCCTGGGCTTTGCCGGCCGTGCGTTCCAGGAGAGCGTCAACGATGGCGATATGGCGGCGGCCGGCCGTGCCTGGGCCCTGCTCCTGCCTGCATGCCATGAACGATTTGGCATCGACCTGAACCGGCTCGCTACCCTGCCCCCCGCCGTCGCGACCTGCGGGCTTGAGGAGATGGCGCGCTTGATGCCGCTGAACCTCGGCGGGCTGCTGTATTCGCGCGGCATCCACCGTCTGGCCGAGGGCACCATGCGGCCGGGGCTCGAGGCCCAGTTCACCCTGGCCGCCGCCGCTGCCGCCGCCATGCGCCGTGCGCTTGGCGAGCTGGCCATGGAGGACGGCCAGACGGAGGACATCGGCTGGACCGCATCGGCCGAGGCGCTACTCTGCGCGGCCGCGGGCGGTGCTGCGGACATCGCGGCCCGGCTGGCCACCCTGCCCCGGGCGCCTGGAGATGGGGCGGCACGACGTCGGACCATTGTTGGCCGCGCCGTCAGCATCCTCGTAAATGGCGGACACTATGACCTAGCCCGTGACGTGGTTCGTTCGGAAGGTCTCGCCAGCCCTGCCATGGGAGCGCCGCTGACCGAGAGCGAGCGGGACCTGGTGTTCAGCCGTGCGGTCCTAGAGGTGCAGGCCGGACCGGACGGGCGCCCGCTCGGTAATCCTTCGGCAGCGCGCCTTGGTTTTACCCGGGTCCGCGCTGAGGCGGCATCGGGATCAGACCTGTGGTGGGCCGCGCTGCGTGGAGAGATGCAGGCTATCGATCTCTCGCCCGCATCGGACGACATCGCGGCGTTGACAGCGACGATCCTGACCTCCCATTCCAGCCCCGAGTTCGCCCGCTTGGTGCTGCCCAAGCTGGTCAACGCCGGCCGATATGAGTTGGCGCAGCACGTCGTGCAGGCGTGTGCGTTGCAAGAGCCCGCAGCCGGGCAGCCGCTGACGGACCAGGATCGGGATGTCGTGTTCTGCCTGGCCGTGCTGGATCTGCAAACTGGGCTGCAGGCGCCAGGTCCGGGAAACTCCGACATAGTTCTGGCCCGGTTCGCCCGCGTGCGTGGTGCGACACTTCCGGGATCGGCCCTGTGGTGGGCGGCGTTCCGTGGGGAGCTGCAGACACTCGATCAGGCTGGCGACGGGCCCAGGGCCTCCGCGTTGACCGCCAGCATCGTCGCGGCACACCCCATGATCGAGATGGGCTACCCCGAGATGACCCGCCTGGTGAACGCCGGGCAGTACGACGCCGCCCGCGAGGTGGTGCGCCGCTCCCGTCTGGGCAGCACCGGCTTTGCCAAGCCCGGCAGCACCGCGCCGCTCAATGACAACGAGCGGGACTGCCTGTTCTTCCTCGCCATCCTGGATGCGCAGATCGGCCCGCATGGCCGCGCCCTCGGCGAGCCGGCCATGGGCCGCAGCCGCTTCGCCCGGGTCCGCGCTGCGACTCCGCCCGGCTCCGATCTCTGGTGGGCGGCCCTGCGCGGTGAGTTGCAATCGCTCGATCTGCTGGACGCGCAGGATGAGGCTGCAGTGCTGACCGCCGATATCGCGGTCGCCTATCCAACCCTGGCGCTGCCGGACGACATCGCCGCCCGTATCGCGCCGCCGGACGCCGAAGCCAGGCGAGTTTAGCGTGGCCGCGAGCATCGCACGCCAGTTCCTAGGGCCGCCCTACCGCTATGTGAAATACGAGATGCTCCCGGCGATCGGCCATGTCATCGTCAGCCGCCGCAGCCCGCATCAGCTGGTGCATCGCTGGCCCGCGGGTGAGATGACGCTCGGCCCGAAAGTGTGCGTTTACGCCCATTGGGACGGCGCCGGGGAAGTGCGGGACCACGTGATGCATCACGTACGCAGCCTGGCGCAGACGGGCATGTCGATCGTATTCGTGACCAATGCCGGTTTCCTGCGCCCGGCCGCAATGGCCGCGTTGCAGGCAGTTTGCGCCGGCGTGCTGATCCGCCGCAACGTTGGATACGATTTTGGCGCCTGGCGCGAAGGTTTTGAGGCGCTGCAGCTGCCGCATCCGAATACCGAGATGGTGGTGATGGCGAACGACAGCGTCTATGGTCCGCTCCGCCCGTTGCACGACCTGCTAGGCGCGTTCGACTTCAAGCAGGCTGACATCTGGGGCTGCACCGAGAGTTGGCAGACCCGTTACCACCTGCAGTCCTACCTGATCGCATTCAGCCCGCGCGTTGTGGCGAGCGAGGCATGGCGCAGGTTCTGGGCCACCGTGCGGCCAACTTGGTCCAAGACATGGCTGATCCGCCTGTATGAGATTGGCCTGACCCAGGCGATGCTAAAGGCTGGTTTCACCTGCCGGGCGATCTGGCCTTATCAGAGCCTAGTCAAGGACCTGGATCCCGAGTTGCTGATGGACCACACGGAGGGCGGCCCAAACCTCGCGGACCCTGCGGTCAAGGCGCGGCAATATCACACCCGGCACATCCGCAACATCGTCATGCTGCGTATGCCGCTCAATCCCACCAGCGACCTATGGCGCCAGCTGATGCATGCGCGGTTTCCGTTCATCAAGCGCGAGTTGCTGCGGGACAACCCGTCCCGGGTGCCGGACGTGGCGGAATGGCGGGAGGTGGCGGCTGCCCAGTCCGCAACGAACCTCGGCCCGATTGAGCGGGACCTGCAACGCACCATGAAGGACAGGGCTCCATAGGAGCCTGCCCCTTGAGCGTCCTCAGACCTTCTCGACCTGGCTATACTCCAGCTCCACCGGGGTCGAGCGACCGAAGATCGACACGCTGACCTTCACGCGGCCCTTCTCCTCGTCTACCTCCTCGACGGTGCCGTTGAAGCTGGTGAAGGGGCCATCGGCGACCCGAATTTGCTCGCCGATCTCGAACAGGATGGCGGGGCGCGCGCGCTCCACGCCCTCGGCGCTCTGCTTGATGATCCGGTCGGCTTCGGCGTCGGTTATGGGTGACGGCCGCGTCTTGGTGCCGAGGAATCCGGTGACCTTCGGCGTATCCTTGATCAAGTGCCAGGTCTGGTCGGTCAGCTCCATCTTCACCAGGACGTAACCGGGGAAGAACTTGCGCTCGGCGTTGATTTTCTGGCCACGCCGGACCTCGACGACCTCTTCGGCGGGGACCAGGACCTCATCGACGAGGTCGGCCAGGCCCTTTTGTGCAGCCTGCTCCTTGACCTGCTGCGCGATCTTTTTCTCAAAGCCGGAATAGACGTGAACGACATACCAACGCTTGGCCATAACTGGTCCCTTAAAACCCGACGCCGAACAGCGCCCGGACACCGATGCCGATAATCTGGTCGGCGACGAAAAAGAATACTGCCGCCAGCCCCGACAGGGCGAAGACCAGACCAGTGGTGATCAGGGTCTCCTTGCGGGAAGGCCAGGTGACCTTGCCCACCTCGGCCCGCACTTCACGGAGGAACTTAATCGGATCGACCGCCAACGCCATAAACCAAACTTCCGAAGGAGAACGCAAAGTAGCGGATGGGCGCGCCGGCTGGCAGGGGCGGAGGGTCTCGAACTCTCAACCTCCGGTTTTGGAGACCGGCGCTCTAGCCAATTGAGCTACGCCCCTGCATGGCCGGCAAGCCATCCGGCACGGCGGCCCGGCACGGTCGCCCTTGCAGGATGCGTAGAAAGAGCGCGCGCGCCGTTCTGTCAAGCCTGCACCGCGCCTACGTAGGCACGGACTACCCACATCCGGCCGCCAACGCCTATATATTCGCCGTCCCATGATCCCGTCCCGATGTCCGTCCCGTTGCTGACCAGTCCCGTCGTGCCCACCGGCCGTAGGATGGACGCGTCCCGTGACCCGCGCCGGCGCTGGGCGCTCACCGGGTCCGTTCTGCTGCATTTGCTGGCGTTCGGCATTCTGCTGACCGCACGGCGACCGGAGCCGCCGACGCCAGTCGCGCCGTCCTATGACTTGGTGTTCGAGAACGGTGGCTCACCCACTCCGCCCACTGCGCCCGACCACTCGATGGACACACCATCCGAAGCGCCAGCCACCGACCTGCCGCCCACGCCTTTGTCCGAACCTCCGGCGCCAACCCCGACACCGGAGTCGCCAGCACCGGAGCCGCCACCTCCGGCACCATTGCCCGAGCCAGCACCCACACCTGAGCCGGCACTTGCCCCCGAGCCAATCCCCGCACCTGAGCCGGAACCTCAAGCGGCTCCCGCTCCGGCAGAGGCGCCACCGCCCCAAGCCGTTCCCGAGCCTACCCCTGAACCCATGCCAGCCCCCGAGCCGCCAGCGGTAAGGCTTGCGGAGCCGGACTCCACGCCGGCGCCGCCCTCCCCTCAGGCACTGGTCCCGGAGTTGCCGCCCCTGGTTCCGCCGCCGCCGTTGCTGCCCGCGTCACCGCCGCCCCGTCCCCGGCAGCAAGCGCAGAAGCGCTTGGCACCCGGCGCATTCCCCCCGCCGATCGACCTGAACTTCGGCCCTGCTGCCTCCCGTGCCCCGGCACCCCGGGTTGCCGGGTCGTCCCGTGCGATCGACTTCTCATTGGGCGCGCCGAAGCCGGGCCCTAATAAGAGCGAGGCATTCTTCGATATTCGTGCCGCCAATATCGGTGCCGATTGGGCCCAGGGCCTGGCGGCCTACTGGCGCCGCCACCGCTACTACCCACAGCAAGCTGCCCAGAACGGGGAGGACGGCACCGTCCAGATCGAGATCGTCGTGAACCGTCTAGGCCGCGTCGAGTCGGTCGAGATTCAACGCCGCTCCGGCTCGCCTTGGCTCGACATGGCCGCCGTCGGCACCTGGCGCAACGCCCAGTTGGCGCCCCTGCCGGCCGAGAACACCGACCGTACGATCACCATTCCGCTGACCATCAATTATCTGCTGATCCGCTGAACCTGTTGCGGGCGTTGGCGCGGTTTGGTAGCCTCTTCGCACGCGGATGTAGCTCAGCTGGTAGAGCGTCAGATTTCCAATCTGGATGTCGCGAGTTCGAACCTCGTCGTCCGCTCCAATTCCACCGGGCTATGGCATTCCAATACCGCCGGCCAGGAAGCCGCCATCGGCCGCCAGCACGTGGCCCGTTACGTAGCCAGCATCGTCCGAGCATAGGAACGCCGCGACTCCCGCGATCTCCTCGGGTGTGCCGTAGCGGCGCATCGGCACGTGCCGGAGCCAATCGCGGCGGATGGCTTCCGTATGAACCGCCGCCACCAGCGGTGTCTCGATCGGGCCCGGTGCGATGACATTCACCCGAACCCCGTAGCCTGCCAGTTCGACTGCCATCACTTGGGACAGCGTGACCACCCCGCCCTTCGACGCGCCATAGGCAGCCCGGCCCCGGTTGCCCCGCAGGCCCGAGACCGAAGCGATATTCACGATCGCCCCACCCCCGCTTTGCACCATGTGGCGCGCCGCCACCTGCCCAACCAGGAACGTGCCGCGCAGGTTCACCGCGATGAGGCGGTCGAACTCCGCAAGCGGCGTATCAAGGAACGGGATGTCACGCCCGATCCCAGCCGAGTTTACCAGGATGTCCAGCCGCCCATGCCGGGCCACGACCGCTCCCATGCAGGCCAATACCGAAATCTCGTCCACGACGTCCAGCAGCGCCGGCTCGATCCCGTCCGGTGTCGCGGTCCCGTTTTGCAATACATGATCTCGCGCCGAGAGATCAGCCGCGATCACGTGGGCTCCCTCGGCCAGAAGGCGCTGTGCAACGGCGGCACCAATGCCTGACAGCCCGCCGGTGACCACGGCGACCTTTCCGGCAAGCCTTGAGTCGGCGGGAATTGTAGACATTGTGGGCTTCTCGGGTCGATGGTCCCCAAAAGTTTCAGTTTGCCATTGTGCGCGACCCACCGGTGACACACCAAGTCTGGAACTCCGGCATCGTCATGCCGCCGCCCGCACGGTGACGGCGTCCAGCGCCTGCCCGAGGTCGGCCAGGATGTCGTCGATATGCTCAATCCCAATCGATAGCCGCACATAGCCGGGGCTAACGCCCGCCGCCATCTGCTCCTCCGCCTCCAACTGCGAATGCGTTGTGCTGGCGGGATGGATGGCGAGAGTCCGCGCGTCGCCGATATTGGCCACGTGCAGCACCATCTGCAGCCGGTCGATGAACGCCCGGCCAGCGTCGGCGCCGCCGGCAAGCTCCAGCCCCACCAGGCCGCCGTGGCCGCCGCGCATATAGTGCGCCGCCCGCGCTGCCGCGACGCCGGTCTGCTGCGACGGATGGATCACCCGCGCCACCTCCGGCCGGCTCACCAGGAAATCGACGACGGCCTGCGCGTTGCTGCAGTGGCGTTCCATCCGCAGCGCCACCGTCTCTATCCCCTGCAGCACTAAGAAGGCGTTAAACGGGCTGAGCGCCGGCCCCAAATCCCGGAGCAAGGTCACGCGCGCCTTCAGCACATAGGCAACGGGGCCGATCGGCTTGGCCGCCTCCACCCATACTGCGCCGTGATAGCTCGCGTCCGGCTCGTGCAGCGCCGGCTGACGATCGGGGTAGGCAGCCCAATCGAAATTGCCGCCATCCACGATCAGCCCGGCGATCGACGTGCCGTGCCCGCCCAGATACTTCGTCGCCGAATAGATGACGACGGCCGCCCCATGGTCGAACGGGCGCACCAGAAGCGGTGCTGCCGTGTTGTCCATGATGAGCGGGATGCCGAACCGCCGGCCGATCGCGGCCACTTCGCCGATCGGGAACACCTCGAGCTTCGGGTTCGGCAGAGTTTCGGCGTAGTAGGCCCGGGTACGGTCGTCGGTGGCGCGGGCGAATGCCTCGGGATCGGTCGGGTCCACGAAGCGGACCTCGATCCCCTGATCGCGGAACGTGTTGGCGAACAGATTCCACGTGCCGCCATACAGGTTGGTCGAGCTGACGATGTTGTCACCCACCCGCGCCAGGTTCTGCACCGCGATCGCCGACGCCGCCTGCCCGGACGACACCGCCAGCGCGGCAGCCCCGCCCTCTAGCGCCGCCACCCGCTTTTCCAGCACGTCCGCGGTCGGGTTCATAATCCGGGTGTAGATGTTGCCAAGCTGCTTCAGCGCGAACAAGTCGGAGGCGTGCTCGGCGCTATCGAACTGAAAGCTGGTGGTCTGGTAGATCGGCACCGCGACGGCGTTCGTGACCGGGTCGTGATGCCAGCCGGCGTGCAGGGCCAGGGTCTCGGGATGCTTGGAGTTCATTAGGGCGGTTCCTTGTTGGCAATTTTCCACATAATAGGCGCGAGCCCTCCCGCACGGAAGCACGAACCCAGTGGTGCTGCCCCGCGTTGGGAAATCCGACACAGGAGAAGCGACCATGGACACACAAGCGATCAAGCTCGCCGCCGCCGATATTGAGGCGACCCCGTTCCAGATCCCGGGTGCCCGGGGCGAATTCCGCATTCAAATCCTAAATGAGGACCAGGCTCGCGGCGTGGTCACCACCATCGTGCACTTGCCGGCCGGCGGCCATATTCCTGCGCATCGGCATCAGGCTGGGGCAGAGATGCACTATGTGCTCGAGGGCGACCTGACCGACGCCGGGCAGGAGTTGAGCGTGGGCGGGTTCCTGACCCACGCGGCGGGCCAGACCCACGGTCCGCATGAGAGCCGTGGGGGCGCCAAGGTGCTGACCGTGCAGCAATGGCAGTCAAAGGACGGCAGCTTCGATTTCGAGCCAGCCTGACCCATGACGGCCGAAGCGTTTCCCGAGCTTCCGGCCGGCGCGTTCGCCAAGGCCGATCCCTCTCCGGACACACGGTTCTACGCCCAGGCACGGTTGGTGACGCACATCGACGATGCCGCCATCGGCGCGGTCACGGCGATGTATCGCCAGTGGCTGCCATCGGGCGGCGTTGTGCTCGACCTCATGTCCAGTTGGGTCAGCCATCTGCCGGAGGACGCGGCCTATGCCGAAGTGATCGGCCACGGCATGAACGCCGACGAGCTGGCGGCGAACCTCCGGCTGGACCGCTGGTTCGTCCAGGACCTGAATGCCGATCCTGTGCTGCCGCTACCGCCCGCCAGCGTAGACGCTGCTTGCCTATGCGTGTCCGTGCAGTACCTTCAGCGTCCAGCCGAGGTGTTCGCAAGCGTTGCCCATGCGCTGCGCCCTGGCGGTTCCGCGGTGGTCACCTTCTCGAACCGCTGTTTTCCCACCAAGGCGGTGGCGATCTGGCAGGCGCTGGACGGCCCGGACCAGTGCCGGCTGGTTGAGCTCTATCTTCGCCGGGCGGGGTTCCAATCGGTGGAAAGCCACACGTTACGAGACGGACGCCGCAGCGACCCACTTTGGGCCGTCATGGGACGGACGGCGGCGTGATGTGAATTCTGCGGAGTGGTGGGCGCCGTTGGGTTCGAACCAACGACCCGCTGATTAAGAGTCAGCTGCTCTACCAACTGAGCTAGGCGCCCGCCAGACCCGGCTATAGCAGCGTCGCCGGCCCTTGCAAAGCATCTCCCGTATCATCGCTTGCATAGCAGCGCAGCCCCGTGTTTCCTGCAGGGATCGGTGTCATGCCGCCGTCGTGAGTCCCTAGGAGGTCGAGTGGCCTACGCACTGCAACAGCTCATCAATGGCGTCACGCTGGGCATGATCTACGGGCTGATCGCAGTGGGCTACACCATGGTCTACGGCATCATCGGCATGATCAATTTCGCCCATGGCGACGTGTTCATGATCGGCGCCTTCCTGTCACTGATCTCGCTGACCCTGCTGTCCAGCCTGGGTATCACCTCGGTCCCGCTGGCACTCGCCCTTACGCTCGTGTTCGCCGCAGCCATCGCTGCGCTGTATGGCTGGACGATTGAGCGGGTGGCCTACCGCCCGTTGCGCGGCAGCTTCCGGCTGGCGCCTTTGATCAGCGCGATCGGCATGTCGATCGTGCTGCAGAACTTCGCACAAGTCAGCCAGGGCGCACGGGTGAAGCCGATCGCGCCGCTTATCCCGGGCGGCCTCCAGTTGATGAACGTGGACGGGTTCGCGGTGCAGCTTTCCTGGATGCAGATCGTCATCGTCGTCACGACCTTGGCGGTGCTCGGCATCTTCACATACCTCGTTTCCGCGACGCCGCTCGGCCGGTCGATGCGGGCGTGCGAACAGGATCAGAAGATGGCGGGCCTATTAGGCATCGACACCGACCGGACGATCAGCCTGACCTTCGTCATCGGCGCGGCGCTCGCCGCGGTCGCCGGGCTGCTGTTCTTGTTGTATTATGGCGTCATCGACTTCTTCATCGGCTTCGTGGCCGGGGTGAAGGCGTTCACCGCGGCCGTGCTGGGCGGCATCGGATCGCTGCCCGGCGCCGTGCTCGGCGGCCTTGCCATCGGCCTGATCGAGACGTTCTGGTCCGCCTACTTCAGCGTGCAATACAAGGATGTGGCGGTGTTCAGCATCCTGGTCATCGTGCTGATCTTCATGCCAACGGGCCTGCTGGGGCGCACGGACGTGGAGAAGGTATGAGCTCCACCCTAAAGGACGCCGGCATCTCGGCGCTCGTGGCGTTGGGACTGTTCGGGCCGATGATCGGGTTGAAGACGGAGGCTGGGCCCACCGGCCTGTTCCTAGTACCCCGGCCCTTGGCGCTCGCCGCCGCCGTGGCCGCCGTGTTCTTCGGTCGGTTGCTGTTGCTGGCCTGGCGCGGGCAGCGGCCCAGCGGCTACCGAGCGAACCGTCGCCTGGCCGAAACCCTGAAGCGGTCGGGCCGGTTCCTGGCCCCGGCGCTGCTGGCCTTCGCCATCGTGCTGCCCTTCATCTCCGGCCGCTATGGAATCGACCTCGGCATCCTCGTGCTGACCTACGTCATGCTCGGCTGGGGCCTCAACATCGTCGTCGGGCTGGCCGGACTGCTCGACCTCGGCTACGTCGCATTCTACGCGGTCGGCGCCTATTCGTTCGCGCTCCTGGCGCAGACCTTTGGATTGGGCTTCTGGACGTGCCTGCCGCTCGCCGGACTGTTCGCGGCGACCTGGGGCGTCATGCTCGGGTTTCCCGTGCTGCGGCTGCGTGGGGACTACCTCGCCATCGTGACGCTCGCGTTTGGCGAGATCATCCGCATCGTCCTGCTGAACGCCGCCAGCATCACCGGCGGCCCGAACGGCATCAGCGGCATCCCACGTCCAACGCTGTTCGGGCTGCAGTTCACCGCCGCGGGCGGGCCCGGCACGTTCACGGGCTTCCTCGAAAGCATCGGGTTTCCCGTCGAATACAGTCCGACCCATCGTGTCGCCTTCTTGTACTACGTCATCCTCGGCCTCGCGCTGCTGACCAACTGGGTCACCCTCCGGCTTCGCCGCGTCGCCCTTGGCCGCGCATGGGAGGCCTTACGGGAGGACGAGGTCGCCTGCCGCTCGCTCGGCATCAACGTCACAGTCACGAAACTTACGGCGTTCGCCATCGGCGCGGCCTTCGGCGGCTTGGCCGGTGCGTTCTTCGCCACCCGCAACGCCTTCATCAGCCCCGAGAGCTTCACCTTCATCGAGAGCGCCATCGTGCTCGCCATCGTCGTGCTGGGCGGGCTCGGCAGCCAGCTTGGCACGGCGCTCGCGGCCATCGTGATGATCGGCGGGTTCGAGGTATTCCGCGACCTGGCGGATTATCGCATGCTGCTGTTCGGCCTGGCGCTGGTGCTGATTATGGTCCTGCGTCCGCGTGGCCTGGTGTCTGGCCGCACCCCCAGCGTGGCGCTCGGCAAACGGCACGGAATCTCGGCCGAACTGGTGGCGGAAGGCCGTGGATAGCCCTCTGCTGCGGGTTACCGACCTCACCATGCGCTTCGGCGGGCTGACGGCGGTGAATGCGCTGTCGTTCGAGGCCCGGCGCGGCGAGATCACCTCGGTGATCGGTCCGAACGGCGCGGGCAAGACGACGGTTTTCAACTGCATCACCGGCTTCTACCGGCCCACCTCCGGCGACATTGCGCTGACGCACCTGGACGGCGTGGCATTCCGGTTGCAGACCCTGCCCGGCCACCGCATCGCCCGGCGTGCCCGGGTCGCCCGCACTTTCCAGAACATCCGCCTGTTTGCCGGTATGACCGTCCTGGAGAACCTGCTGGTAGCGCAGCATAATGCGTTGATGCCCAACGTGGGCTCCGGCCTGCTCGCCGTATTCGGCCTGGGCGGCCATCGCGCGGCCGAGGTCGTGGCCATCGACCGTGCCCGCGGCTGGCTCGACCGGATCAACCTGCTGCCTCGCGCTGACGATCCGGCGGGCGCCCTGCCCTATGGCGACCAGCGCCGGCTCGAGATCGCACGCGCCATGTGCACCGGCCCAGTGCTGCTATGCCTCGACGAACCCGCGGCCGGGCTCAATCCCCGGGAGAGCGATGCACTTGCCGAGCTGCTTAAAACCATCCAAGCCGATGGCTGCTCGGTCCTGCTGATCGAGCACGACATGGGCGTCGTCATGCGCATCTCGGACCATATCGTCGTGCTCGACCATGGCAAACGCATCAGCGACGGCGATCCGGCTCATGTCCGCGCCGACCCGAACGTGATCGCGGCCTATCTTGGCGAGGGCGACGAGGACGATCCCGACGTGCCGCTGGCGGCCGCGTCATGAGCGGCATGAAGCGGGAGCCTTTGCTTAGATTGACCGGCGTCACCGCATTCTACGACGCGATCCAGGCGCTGAAGGGCGTGGATCTCGAGGTCGCACCGGGCGAGATCGTGACCCTGATCGGCGCAAACGGCGCGGGCAAGAGCACGCTGATGATGACGATCTGCGGCAGCCCGCACGCGCGCCACGGCCAGATCATCTATGATGGCCGCGACATCACCGCGCTGCCGACGCATAAGATCATGCATATGGGCATGGCCCAGTCGCCCGAGGGCCGCCGCATCTTCGCGCGCATGACGGTGCACGAAAATTTACTGATGGGCGCCCAAGTGGTCGCCATGCGCAACTACGCTGCGACCCGGGATCTGGTGTTCGGGCTGTTCCCACGCCTCAAGGAACGCCTGACGCAGCGCGGCGGCACCTTGTCGGGTGGCGAGCAGCAGATGCTGGCGATCGCCCGCGCGCTGATGAGCCAGCCTCGCCTGCTGCTGCTCGACGAGCCAAGCCTGGGGCTCGCGCCGCTGGTGGTGCGGCAGATCTTCGGCGCGATCCGGCAATTGAACCGGGAGACCGGGCTTACGGTGCTGCTGGTCGAGCAGAACGCCTATCAGGCGCTCCGTCTGGCGCATCGCGGCTATGTGCTGGTGAACGGCGCCGTCACCATGGCGGGGCCGGGCGCCGAGTTGCTGGCCCGGCCAGAAATCCGCGCTGCCTATCTCGAGGGCGGGCATTAGCACCCTTTCTTGTCCCGTCGGTTCCGCATAGGCTCCGTCGCGCAAACATGAAGGAACTTTCCCATGCTTCGTAGGACCTTGTTCGCCAGCGCCGCCGTGCTGGCCGTCACCCTCGCCGGCGCCGCCGCGCAGGCGCAGATCCGGATCGCGACCGTGGGTCCGATGACCGGGTCCTATGCCGCGGTCGGCGCGCAGATGAAGGCGGGTGCCGAGCAGGCCGTTGCCGACCTCAACAAAGCTGGCGGCGTCAATGGCCAGCAACTCGTGCTGGAAGTCGGCGACGACGCCTGTGACCCGCGTCAGGCCGTGTCAGTTGCGAACCAGATGGCAAGCCGCAAGGTGGCGGTGGTCGCCGGGCATTACTGCTCCGGCAGCTCGATCCCGGCCAGCAAGGTGTATGCGGAGGAAGGCGTGCTGCAGATCAGCCCAGCCAGCACCAATCCTAAATACACCGATGACGGCAGCTGGAACACTTTCCGGGTATGCGGCCGGGATGACCAGCAAGGCCTGGTCGCCGGCAAGTATCTCGCCACGGCGTTCAAAGGCAAGAAGCTAGCGATCCTGCACGACAACTCGGCGTACGGCAAAGGCCTGGCGGACGAGACCAAGAAGGCGCTCAACGCCAACGGCATGACCGAGACGCTGTATGCGGCATACACGCCCGGCGAACGCGACTACTCGGCGATCGTCAGCCGCATGAAGCAGGCTGGGATCGACGTGATCTATGTCGGCGGCTATCACACCGAAACCGGGCTGATTGCGCGCCAGGCCAAGGAGCAGGGCATGAACATCACGATGGTCGGCGGCGACGCGCTGGTGACCAACGAGTTCTGGCAGATCGCCGGTCCGGCGGGCGAAAACACGTTGATGACGTTCCCGTCCGACCCGCGCAAGCGCCCAACGGCCGCCGCCGCCGTCGCCGAGTTTAAGGCGAAGGGCATCGATCCCGAGGGCTACACACTTTACACCTATGGCGCGATCCAAGTTTGGGCCGAGGCTGCTAAGAAGGCCAACAGCATCGACGGCAAGAAGGTCGCCGACATATTACATAGCGGTCAGACCTGGGACAGCGTGCTAGGCCCTATTACCTTCGACAAGAAGGGTGATATTACCACGGCGGACTATGTGTTTTACGTGTGGAAGAACGGCAACTACTCTGAAATGTAGTTAACCCTAAAGTCCTATTATAGGGGGCCCGGGTGCATCCCGGGCCTCCGTGTTCACGCTGCCACCACCGTGATCCGATGGTAGGATCGGCCAAAATAGATCAGCCCCTCATGCCTCACGCCAGCCTGGATCGCTTCGACCTCGCAGAAGAACACGCTATGGGTGCCCACCTCCGAAACCTGGGCGATCCGGCAATCGAACGATACCACGGCATCCGCCAGCACAGGCGCGCCGGTCACCAAGGTCATCCAATCCGCCTGGCCGAAGCGCTCCGCCATCGTGTGGTGCGTGAAACCCGCGAAGACCGGCGAGAGCGCCTCTTGCTCCGCGGCGAGTGTATTGACGCATAGGACGGCGTTGGCCTTGAACGCCTCATACGAGTCGCTGCCGCGGTTCATGCAGACCAGCAACGTCGGCGGATCGTCAGTCACGCTGCAGACAGCCGATGCGGTGAATGCACAGCGTCCGGCTGGTCCATCCGACGTGATGACGCTGACCGCCGCCCCAAGCCGGGCCATTGCGTCGCGATAGGCGTGTTGATCGACCAATCCGGCACCCTGTCCTTTCCTCTACGGATATGGCGCATCTCGCCTGGAAACGGGAGGGGGTCAAACGAAAACGGGCGCCCACTTGGGGCGCCCGCATTGCTGACCGCCGTTCGGCGATCTCAAATCACATTGGCTCAGATCTTGTCGGCTGCGTCGCGAACCGTGTCCTTCGCACCCCCGACGGCGCTCTCGGTCTTGCCGGCGACCTTGTCTGCCTTGCCTTCGGCCTGCAGCTTCTCGTCTCCGGTCACCTTGCCGGTGCCTTCCTTGACGGCACCCTTGACCTTGTCCCAGGCGCCCTGCACTCGGTTTTCATCAACCATGGGTTCTCTCCCTCACGGCGATATGCCGCGTTCAATTGCAACGCTGTCGGCGTCGTAGGGTTTCGCCAAGTGTACGGTTTCATGCAGCCGAGAGTGGCGGCGCCACGTCTTCAAGCGAGCGCTTTTCTGCATCGACTCCCAAGAATGCCTCGACCACTGCGGCCCCGACCATCAGGCCACCCCCTAGCAGATAACCCAGCATGACTTCATCCCGTGATCCCGTTTGAATCAGGGCCCCAAACAATGTTGGTCCGGCAATTCCCCCCACAGCAGTGCCGAGCGCGTAGAACACCGAGATTGCGACAGCCCGGACCTCCAGCGGAAACGTCTCTCCCACCGTGAGGTAGGCCGACGAGGCCGCTGCCGACGCAAAGAAGAAGATGACGGTCCAGGCAATCGTCTGTTCCGTAGCGTCCAGCAAGCCATGCGCAAACGCCACGCCGACGCCAGCCATCAGCACGCCCGCCAACGCGTAGGTTGCGGTGATCATCGTCCTCCGCCCCAGGGTGTCGAACAAGCGGCCCAACAGGAGAGGCCCGGCAAAATTCCCCAGCGCAAAGGGCAGCATGAACCAGCCGACCTGTTGCGAGGGCACGTCATAGAACCGGGTCAGCACCAACGCGTAGGTGAACAGCACCGCATTGTAGCAGAAAGCCTGCGACCCCATCAGCGCAACCCCCAGCACCGTGCGGCTGCGGTATTGCACCGCCAACACGCGTAGGCTCGCCAGGAACCAACCGCCCTGATGCCGCCGCAGCCGCAACCGGCCCGGTGGGACCGGAGGCAGGGCGGCCCCGGTCTCATGCTCCACCCGGGCCTCGATCTGGCCCACGACTTGGCTTGCTTCCTCCGGCCGGCCATGGGTCATCAGCCAGCGCGGGCTTTCTGGAATGAAGCGGCGCAGGAACAGGACGCCGATGCCGATCACGCCACCGATGACGAAGGCGAGGCGCCAGCCGATCTCGGGATCGATGACCGCGGGATCAAGCACGACAACGGCGCCGAGCGCACCCAGCGCCGCACCCAGCCAAAAGCTGCCGTTGATCACGAGGTCAGTGAAACCGCGCCGCCGAGCGGGGATCAACTCCTGGATGGTGGCGTTCACCGCAGCATATTCGCCGCCGATGCCCATTCCGGTGATGAACCGGAAGATGGCGAAAGACCAGAAATTCCACGAGAAACCGGAGGCAATCGTGGCGACCAAGTAGATCAGCACCGTAATGGTGAACAGCTTCTTGCGGCCTAACCGGTCGGTGAGCCATCCGAAGAACAGCGCCCCAATCACGGCCCCGCCCAGATAGGCGCTGGCGGTCAGGCCGACCTGGGTGCCCGAAAGCTGTAGGCGGGGACTCGCCGAGATGGCGCCAGAGAGCGAACCCACCAGCGTCACCTCCAGCCCATCCAGAATCCAGGTGATCCCCAGGGCAAAAATCACCAGCCAGTGGAACCGGCTCCAGGGCAATCGGTCCAGGCGGTTGGGAACATCGGTCTCGAAGATGTCGGTTGCGTTCTGGTCCATATCGCCGGAACGGCGTGGGACGGATAGGGTTGCTGATTTATTGTGCTGTGGCGCTCGCTTCGCTGCGCGTCGCGCCCACGCGGGCCGCCAGGGCAGCGGCCATGAACTCATCCAGCGCCCCATCCAGCACCGCGCCCGGGTTGCCGGTCTCTACGCCGGTACGCAGGTCCTTCACCAGCTGATAGGGCGCCAGCACGTAGCTGCGGATCTGGTGGCCCCAGCCAATCTCGGTTTTGGCGTTCTCCTGCAGGGTCGCCGCGGCCTCGCGTCGTTGCAGCTCGGCCTCATACATTCGCGCCTTCAGCATGCCCATCGCGGTGGCTCGGTTACGGTGCTGGCTGCGGTCGGTCTGGCAGGCTACGACGATGCCGGTCGGGATATGGGTAATGCGAATGGCGCTTTCGGTTTTGTTCACGTGCTGGCCACCGGCGCCACTCGCACGGAACGTGTCAATGCGCAGGTCGCTCTCGTTCACCTCGATCTCGATCGTATCGTCCACGACCGGATAAACCCACACGCTGGCAAAGCTGGTCTGCCGCCGGGCCGCGCTGTCGAACGGGCTGATGCGCACTAGGCGATGCACCCCAGCCTCGGTCTTCAACCAGCCATAGGCATTGAGCCCGCTCACCTGCATGGTCGCAGACTTGATCCCGGCCTGCTCCCCCTCGCTCTGTTCCATAAGCTGGACTTTATAGCCGTGCTGCTCGGCCCAGCGGGAATACATGCGGGCCAGCATCTCGGCCCAGTCCTGCGCCTCGGTCCCGCCCGCGCCGGAGTTGACCTCCAAGAACGCGTCGTTCGCATCGGCCTCGCCGGACAGCAGACTCTCGATCTCGCGCCGCTTCGCCTCCTCTAGCAGGGTACTCAACGTCGCCATGCCATCCGCGACCATGGCCTGATCGCCTTCGGCGTCCGCCATATCGATCAGGTCGAGCGTGTCGGCTACGTCGCCCTCAAGTTTCTGCAGGCCATCGATAGCGCTGGCCAGGCGGTTACGCTCCCGCATTAGGGCCTGAGCGGCCGCAGCGTCGTTCCAAAGCGCCGGGTCTTCAGAAAGCGCGTTTAGCTCTTCTAAACGTGCAATGGACGCATCCCAGTCAAAGATGCCTCCTTAGCAACGCGAAGGTCTGCTTGAGTTGTTGGTTGAAAGCCTCGGATTCGGTCGTCATCGCTTATCGCCTGATGCGCAGTCGGCCCTAATACAACCCGCCTACGCCGCTGTCGATGCCAAGCCCCGGGCCTCCGCTGACGGCCACGCCACTGGACGAGCCCTCGCCGCCGCCTATGGTCCCCTGCGTGCTGCCGGGCTCCTGGCCGGGCTTCCAAGCGTCCGTCACCCGGCCACTGCCGCTATCCCAGGCCGCCATCCTCACCCCGTCCGGCATACGGAAGGCGAGGGAAGGCCGTGTCTTCAGCGCCGTCGCCATGTAGTCGTGCCAAATCGGGGCGGAGATGGCGCCGCCCGTCTCCTTTTCGCCAAGGCTCGTGTTGTCATCGAAGCCGACCCACACGGCGGTGACCAAGTCGGGCGTGAAGCCTACGAACCACGCGTCGTTGAAGTCCTGGCTGGTCCCGGTCTTGCCCGCAATGGCGCGGTTTAGCCCGACGCCCGCCGCAACTCCGCTGCCCCGCGACACCACGCCCTGCATCATCGTCACCAGCTGGAACGTGCTGGCCTGGTCGGCCACCTGCTTGCGCACGTCGACGACGTTCGGCAGTTTGCCCGGCTCTCCACAGCCTTGGCATTCTAGCCCGCTCGTCCGCCAGATCACCTTGCCATCCCGGTCCTGCACGGAGTCGACCATCGAGGGCAGCACCTCTCGCCCGCCTACCGCAAGGCCGGCGTAGGCGGCGGCCTGGCGCAGCACCGTCGTCTCGACTGCGCCGAGTGCTGCCGGCAGCACGCGCGGCATGCCGTCCACGACATGAAAGGCCATGGCGTTTTGCGCAACGGCGTCCATGCCCACCCGCTCCGCCAGCCGGATGGTCACGAGGTTCAGCGACCTTTCCAGCGCAATCCGCATGGGTGTCGGCCCGTTGAAGGTCAGGCCGTAGTTGTTTGGCCGCCACTGTCCCGCGGCCCCCAGGTTTTGCACAAAGGGCGCATCCAGGACACGCTGGCTGGGCGAAAGGCCGGCTTCCAGCGCTGTTAAATAGACGAACGGCTTGAACGAACTGCCGGGCTGCCGCTGCGCCTGGGTGGCGCGGTTGAACTGGCTGCTTTCGAAGCTCCAGCCACCGGACATCGCCAGCACGCGACCCGTCGCGGGATCGATCGACACGAGCGCGCCCTGCACCAGCGGAATCTGGCGCAGTAGCATGTGTTCCGCCCTGCTGGGGTTACGGCCCTGCGCGGGAGCAGCGGCAGCGAGGTCGGCCATGACGACGTCGCCGACCTGCAGCACGTCCGTGATCCGTCGCGGCACCGGGCCGAGCCCGTTGCTCTGCGTCGCCCGCGCCCACGCGACGTCGGATAGCAGCATGGACGAGGTATGCGATGTGCCACCTGCTGCGTAGTCGAGCCAGCCGAGCTTCGCCTCGTCGTTGCTGGTTTCCAGCACCACGGCGAGTTTCCATTCCGGCAGCATTCCTGCTGGTCGCGGCGTCGCGGCCAGACGGTTGCTCCAGCCGAGCTTGAGGCCAGGCCCACCCTCGAGATGCGCGACCGCACCGCGCCATCCACCACGTGCGCGATCATAGGACAGCAGGCCCTGGCGCAGGGCGCGGTCGGCGGCGGCCTGCAGCGTCGGGTCGAGGCTGGTGCGGATCACATAGCCGCCCTGGGTCGTCGCGTCGGCGCCGAAGCGCTCGACCATCTGGCGGCGCACCTCCTCGCTGAACCAGTCGGCCCCGGTAATGGTCTCGGGACGGTGGAATGCGGCGGGGTGGATTGGGGTCGCCTTGGCATCGCTGGCCTGGGCGGCGGTCACGGCATGATCCTCGACCATCCGGTCGATGACCCAGTCTCGCCGGGCCTTGGCGGCTTCGGGGAAGCGGAATGGATTATAGTTGTTGGGTGCCTTCGGAAGCGCCGCAAGGAACCCGGCCTCCGGCAAGGTCAGCTCATCCAGGCCCTTGTTGAAGTAGGCCTGCGCAGCGGCAGCGACGCCGTAGGATTGCAGGCCAAGGTAGATTTCGTTCAGATACAGCTCCAGCACATGCTCCTTGCTCATCGACTGGTCGATGCGCACTGCCAGGATCAGCTCCTTCACCTTGCGGGCGACCGAGACCTCGTTGCCCAGCAGCATGTTTTTGGCGACCTGCTGCGTGATGGTCGAGGCGCCGATCGGCCGCCTGCCCTGTCCATACTGCATCAGGTCCATCCAGCCGGCGCGGGCGATCGCCACGGGATCGACACCGCGATGGCTCCAGAATTTCTGGTCCTCCGCCGAAAGGAACGCCTGCTTCACCATGTCTGGAATGGCGCTGATGGGCACGAAGATGCGGCGCTCGGTGGCGAGTTCGGCAATCAGGCGGCTGTCCCCGGCATACACCCGGCTCATGACGCGCGGCTCGTAATGGCGCAATCCATCGAGCGTCGGGAGGTCGGCGGCATACCGCTCATAGGTTTGCCAAGCGAACAGGGCGCCCACGACACCCGTCAGCATCACGAGCGCGAACAGCACGGCAAACAACCGGCGGAGCACGCGGAAGCGCGGACGCTTCAGCATCACCTCGGCGGCGCCCGCCTTGGCCGCCACAGGAGCGTCCGAGATCGGCGCCCTACCCCGGTTTTCGTTCTGACCACTCATCGCCCGTCCTCTGTCCTAGCCGCTGACCCGTGCACCATGATCGCTCCCGGCCAGAAAGCCTTCGACCGCGCGCTGTAGTGCCGCCGCCACGCGCAGGCGATGGTCCGGATGGCGCAACGCAGCTTCATCTTGCAAGTTCGACATGAACCCCATCTCGACCAGCACGCTCGGGATATCCGCGGCGCGCAGCACCATGAACCCGGCCTGGCGCGATGGATGCATCAACATTCCGATGTCGGGCTGCAAGGCGCTGACCAGGCGGTGGGCGATGCGCACCGACCCTGCCCGGGTCTCCTGCCGGACCAGGCTGCCCAGGATGCTGGCGATGGCCGGCGGCATGTCGTGAAAACTGGGGCCGCCGAAACGGTCGGCGCTGTTCTCCCGCCGGGCGAGCGCCGCGGTCTGCGCGTCCGATGCGGTGTCGGACAGGGTATAGACGCTGGCGCCGCGCACGGCAGGGTCGGCCAGCGCATCTGCATGTAACGACATGAATAGGACGGCGCCCCGGGACTGCGCGAAGGCGACGCGGTCCCGTAAAGGGATGAACACGTCCCGACCACGGGTCAGCTCCACCCGGCACCGGCCGGCGCGTTCCAGCTGCCGCTTCAGTTCCAGCGCGGCTGCGAACGCCACATGCTTCTCATAGGTGCCGGAGACGCCGATCGCGCCGGGGTCCTTGCCGCCATGGCCGGGATCCAGCACGACGAGCGGCAGCAGCCGTGCGGCGCGCAGGGGGCTAGGCACGGCACGGCTGGTTGCTGCCAGACTGGGTGCGGCACCCCCTGTTGTCACGGCGGCAAGCAAGGCGCGACGGGACAGGGTGGAAGGTTCGGCCATCCGCGTCACCTATCACAAGAAGCCGGCGGCCTGCACCTGCTTCTTGCGCGGACCAGATCAAGCGGCCTTGCGGAGAGCATCGGATTGCGCCATGTTCGAAACGCTCCGGTGGTGCGACCCCGGCGAGCCAACGTGTTTGTGGCCCCGATTGAACGGACTTGGCTGCAACCGCCATCGCGATCTCGCTAATTTGCACCGCTGCCCGCGCCGCGCGATCTCGCGCGCCGGGTCCGTCCAGCAAACCTTTTGCCAACGTGCAATTGGTTCGTGGACGAGAGTTGATGCCTCACCTGGGCAGCGCCGTCGAATGACGGCAGCGCTGGCCCGCTTGCCAGGGATTTCATGCTGACCATCGTGCCCGTACTACAGATATACGGACCAAACACGTGGCAGCCAGCCCCCGGCCGCAGCGGGAACCCGACTACCCCCTGCCCCATTTGCCGGCGCCGCGCCGTGCCCCGCACGCGCGTGCCCTCGGCGCACCGGAGTTCAAGATACGATGACGAAGCGCATGCTGATCGACAGCACCCACGCCGAAGAAACCCGCGTGGTGGTCCTGGACGGTAACCGCCTCGAAGACTTCGACGTTGAAACAGCAACGAAGCAACAGCTTAAGGGAAACATCTACCTCGCCAAGGTCGTCCGCGTAGAGCCCAGCCTACAAGCGGCCTTCGTCGAATATGGCGGGGGCCGTCACGGCTTCCTGGCCTTTGGCGAAATCCACCCGGATTACTACCAAATCCCCGTTGCCGACCGGCAGCGCCTGCTGGAGCTGCAGGAGGCTGAGGCGCGTGAAGATGAGGACGCCGAGGACCGCGCTGCCGCACGCAGCGCAAGGGACATCCCCATAGCCACCCGGCCCGCCGAGATGCTCGATGCGCCCGACATGACCGAGAGTCTTGGGGCAGCCGACGGTTCGGACGTGATGGATGCGATGACCGAGGCATCCTATGCTATGCAGGCTGACCCAGAAATGACCGAGGAGGCGCTGCCCCGCCCGGAGCAAGTCGCCCAGGCCGCTGCGATCAGCCAGGACATCCTCGTCGCCCCGCACGAGGCCGAGACACTGTTCCCCGATGATGGGCCGCCATTCGACGGCACGCCGTTCGCAGAGGCACCCGGCATAGAGCCGCAGGAAACCGGGACGGACCCTCTTGACGAGCCGGGAGCTGATATGGCGCCCGAAGCCATGGCAGAGCCGGAAGCCAACGCGCGCGAAACTTCTGCACCTGAGATGGTTGCAGCCGACGCAGTGACGCCTGATTCCAATCCGTTCGATGGACCCGGAATTGATGGGTCTGCCGTCGACCTTGCCGTAATCGATGAGAACATGGACGCGTCCAGGCCCGGCGCGCCGTCTGAGAACGTCTTTGGGGATGCCGAGCCGCCGCCGGAGTCGATGGGTGGCGAGATCGAGGAGCCGCGCGAACAACGTGCACCGCCCCGCTTCCTGCGCAATTACAAAATCCAGGAGGTGATCCGCCGGCGGCAAATCCTGCTGATTCAGGTCGTGAAGGAGGAGCGCGGCACCAAGGGCGCGGCGCTCACTACATATATTTCGCTCGCCGGGCGCTTCTCGGTGCTGATGCCGAACTCCCCCCGGGGCGGCGGCATCTCCCGCAAGATCACCTCCGCCGCCGACCGCCGCCGGCTGAAGGAGGTGACGGCCGAGCTCGATCTGCCGCGCGGCATGGGCCTGATCGTTCGCACCGCCGGCGCCAACCGGCCCAAGCCCGAGATCATCCGGGATTGCGAGTACCTGCTGAACCAGTGGGACCAGATTCGCGAGCTGACGATGAAGTCGGTCGCACCCGCGCTGATCTATGAGGAGGCGAGCCTCATCAAGCGCGCCATCCGCGATGTCTACTCGCGTGATGTCGACGACATCCTGGTGGACGGCGAGCAAGGCTGGCGCGCCGCGCGCGACTTCATGCGCATGCTGATGCCGACCCATGCCCGCAAGGTGCAGCTGTGGAAGGACCCGCAGCCGCTGTTTGTCAAGGCGCAGGTCGAGGCACAGCTCGACGCCATGCTGTCGCCTACCGTGCAACTGAAGTCTGGCGGCTATCTGGTGATCAACCAGACTGAGGCGCTGGTGGCGATCGACGTGAACTCCGGCCGCAGCACGCGGGAGCGGGGCATCGAGGAGACGGCGCTCAAGACCAATATGGAGGCGGCGGAGGAGGCGGCCCGCCAGCTCCGGCTGCGTGACTTGGCCGGGCTGATCGTGATCGATTTCATCGACATGGAGAGCCGGCGCAACATCGCGTCGGTCGAGAAGCGGCTGAAAGACGCGCTGAAGAACGATCGGGCGCGGATTCAGGTCGGCTCCATCAGCCATTTCGGTTTGATGGAGATGAGCCGGCAGCGCCTGCGCCCGTCGCTTGCCGAAACGAGCCTGGTAATGTGCCAGCATTGCGCCGGGACCGGCCAGGTGCGCAGCACCGAGAGCGCGGCTCTGCATGTGCTGCGTGCGGTCGAGGAGGAGGGTGCCAAGCGCCGTGCCGCCGAGGTGGTGGTGCATGTCGCCGGGTCGGTCGCGCTGTATGTGTTGAACCACAAGCGGGTGCGGCTTTCGGAGATCGAGGCGCGCTATGGCATGCACGTCGCCTTCGCCGCCGATGATACCTTGCTATCGCCCAACACCCGGATCGAACGCGTGCGGGCGCAGGCCGCGTCGGAGCTGCCGGCGCCAATTTCCCAGCTTGCGCCGCCGGAGCCGTTCGAGGATCCGGACGAAGAGGTGATGGACCGCTCGGAGGATGTCGCGGCGGCCAGCGAAGACGGGGATGACGACGAGGCCCCACGCCCCGGCGAGACCGCCGAGGAGGACGAGCAACGCAGCAAACGCCGCCGCCGCCGTCGCCGTGGCGGGCGCCGGGAGGACGGTGTGGACAGTGCAGCCTCCGCCAGCATCACTGCGGCCGAGCCCGGTAGTGAACCGCTCGTGAGCGTCGAGCCGTTCGTGAGCGTCGAGCCGTCTGTAGCGGCCGAGGGCGTGCCAGAGGCCGGCGATGCGGTCATGGACGCTTTAACGGCCGAGGCGACGGAGGACGACGCGCCGGCCGTCGCTACAGGCGTTGCCCCGGAGGCTGCCGACCCATCGGGCGACGAAGCCGATCGCAGCAAGCGGCGCGGTCGCCGCGGTGGGCGTCGGCGCCGGCGCGAGCCCGGCGACGCCGAGGCGGTAACCGAAAACCCAGAGGCACCCCCAGCCGAACCTGGCGTTGCCGCCTACACCGCGCCTGCCTACGTCGCGCCCGCCTATGCCGGCCCGACTCCGGCCAATCCGTTCGGTGGCGCGTCCGCATTCGACATCTTCGACGCGATCGAACAGGCCGAACAGGAACGCACCCTCGCCGCCACGTCAGGGCGCCGGCCACCGGAACCCGTTGTTTCCGAGCCGCAACCGATCGAGTTGCCGGCAGAGCCAGCCGTTCAAGACGCACTGGCCGAATCGGAGCCTGTCATCGCCGAACCCGTCGCATTGGCGCCGGAGAGCGTGTCCCTGGCCGACCCTGCCGTGATCGACGGGCCACCTGCGGCCGAACCGGTCGCGGCCGAACCCGACATTGAGCCGGCGCCCGAACCGGTTGCCGGGCCGCTGATTGTGCCGAAACTGATCGACGGCACCGATGCGCCGACCGAGAAAAGGCGCGGCTGGTGGCGGCGCTGAAGGGCTGAACCGAAGGCGGGGCGCGCAGAAGGCGCCCCGCTGCCGGGCTCAGCGGAACCGTGCCAGTCGCGCCGTCGCCTCGACTATGTCGGCCTCGGGCCCGCAATAGCTGAACCGGAGCGTGCGGGCGCCGCGGGTCCGGTCGAAATCGACGCCGGGGCTCGCGGCCACCCCGGCCTCGGTCAGCATGCGGGCGCAAAACGCCACGCTGTCGTTTGTCCGCGCGCCGACGTCGGCATAGATATAGAACGCGCCGTCCGGAGCGGCGATGTCCGGGAACCCGGCATCCGGCAACGCCGTCAGCAGATGGTCGCGCGCCCGGCGATATCGCGCGACGTTGGCGTTCAGCTCGTCCGCACAGTCAAACGCCGCCTCCGCCGCCACCTGGCAGACGTGCGGCGCCGAGATGAATAGGTTCTGCGCCAGGCACTCGACCGGCCGCACCAGGTCGTCGGGCAGCACCATCCAGCCAACCCGCCAGCCAGTCATGCTGAAATACTTGGAAAAGCTGTTGATCACGATGGCATTCGGACTAAGCGCGGCGGCCGTGGCAATCGGGCGCCCGTAGTGCAGCCCATGATAGATCTCGTCCGAGATCAGGCGCACCCCCTGCGTATCGCACCAGGTGGCGATGGCCGCCAGCTCATCCGGCGTCAGCATCGTGCCGGCGGGGTTGCAGGGGCTGGCGACAATGAGGCCGTCCGGCCGCGGGTCCAACTGGTCCAGCAACGCCACGGTCGGCTGATAGCGTGTTCCCGGCCCGGTCTCGATGATGACGGGCTGCAGCCCGAGCGCGGTCAGGATATTGACGTAGGGCGGGTAGAACGGCGCGACCAGTGCCACGCGGTCGCCGGGATCAAAGGCCGCGAGGAACGCCAGCGGAAACGCGCCGCTCGCGCCCATTGTCACCGCGATCCGGCGTACTGGCACCTCGGCGCCATACCAGTCCCGGTAATGCGCCGCGATCCGGGCGCGCAGCGATGGCCGCCCTAGTGCCTCGGTATAGCCCAGCGGGTCGCCGCTCTGCAGCGCAGCCGTGACTGCCGCCACCGCGCCGGCGGGGGCGCCGGTGCCGGGTTGCCCAACCTCCATGCGGATCACACGCGGATCGGACGGCGCCAGCGCCGCCTGCCGGGCGTTGGCGGCCGCGATCACGTCCATCACCAGGAACCCCGGCGCGTGCGCGCCCCGGCCGACCTTGAGCGCCATCCTAGTTGCTGCCGACCGCGAGCCCGGTGTTGCGCGGATCGGATGCCGAGCTGCACGAGCCGTCACTATCCGGCAGGTAGCGCGAACAGGCGATGGCGTTGGCGCGCCCGGGCTCGGGCACCGGAGCCGGCATGGCGGCGTTGGACCGCAACGCGTTCGTCAGCCCCGCGGCGACCGCAAGTGCCGCGCCTTCCTGCCCGGACCCGGTGATGGCAGCCCGGAAGCCGTGTATATTGGCATTCCAAGCGATGGCCGCCGACAGCAAGGGCGTGGTTACCGCATGGGGGGAGGCAGCGAGCAAAATCCCTGTTCCCGGCGCCACCCGCCCGGTGCCGAACAGGTTGTTCATCGTGACCGCGCAGGCGACGCTGTTTCCATCCCTGTCGAGCACGGCAAATCCTGTGGAGGCGGGCAGCGCCGGCAACGACCCACCGACGGGCGCCGCAGCCAGCACCGCCTGCGGGTCGCCGCCACCCTGGCGCCACCGGGCGACGGTGCCGATCGCCCGTGCCTGGGCCCCGGCGACATCATTCGGGTCGGCCTCCAGCGCCTGGAAGGCCGCCGCTGCGCCGAGCCCGCCATCTGCCGGCGGCGGCAGGAACGCGACGCTGTCCCGGCCCGCGCGGACCACGAGCGGCCCGCCCGTGCGCGGCAGAGCGGCCCGCAGGTCGGCCAACGACAGGCCACCGCCGGCGATCCGGGACGCTTCCTCCAACCGGCGGGCCAGCGCGCCCTGATACAGGTCGCCCACGCCCGCGGTGCGAATCTGCGCCAGCGTGCCGCCCAGGTCGTTCTGCACCAGGGTTCCGCCCTCGGCCAGCGGAACGCCGCCCGGCGCGAACACGGCGCGCGCATTCGGGTCCGCCATCAACGGCCCGGCGACCACCGCCAAGTCCCGCAGCAGCGAACGGGAGATCGGCACGCCGAACCGGGCAAGCTGCTCGGCCGGAGCGATCAGGCCCTCGAAGGACTGCTTGCCATAGCGTGCGTGCAGGGCGAACAGGCCGCGGGCCAGCATCGGCACTGCCGCCGGGCGGTCAGTCTTGGGCTGGGGTGCGCTCGGGGCGACGGGCGTGAATACGATGGCCTCGGGATTACCCTGGCCGGGTCCGTTGACGCTCGGGCTATAGGCCAGGCACGCGCCGCCACCGCCCAGCCCGGCGCGAGACGGCAAGGTCACCGCCAGGGTGAACGCCAGCGCCACTGCCGCGTCGGCTGCCGTGCCGCCGAGCGCCAGGACCTCCCGCGCCGCCAGCGCCGCCCGCGGCTCGTCGGCAACCGCGCCGCCGATGAACCCGGTCAAGCGCTGCGGCCCCTCGGAGCCCGACTGGCCGCCCAGGAATGTCTGCTTGAGCGATCCGATCGTCGAGCAGCCGGTCATCGCGAGCGCCGATGCCACCAGGATCGCCGCGCGGAGCCGCATCCTTTTACGGCGCGGACCGTCGTCTACGACCTGAATCCTGCTGCGTCCCAACGATTGATCCCCTTGCACCCTACGGGACCGTGCCATAGCGGCCTTCGCCCTGACCGGCAACCAGTGCTATGCCAACGGGAACGCGACGCTGCCCCCTGTTCGAGGACCTTCCTGGATGCGCTCAGCCCTTTCCATCGCCCTCGCGCTGCTGCTGCTGGCCGCGCCAGCCGCCAGCCAGAGCCTTACCGCCGCCCAGCGGACCGAGGTCATCGGCATCCTGCGCGAGGCGCTTCGCACCGATCCGTCGATCCTGCGCGAGGCGCTGCTGGCAATCCAGGCCGACGACGCCAGGCGCGAGGAGACGGCCACACGCGACACCATCGCGAGGCTTGCCGGGCGCCTTGTGGACCCGGCCGACCCCGTTGCGGGCAATCCCCTGGGCAACGTCACGATCGTCGAGTTCTACGACACGCGGTGCCCGTATTGCCGACGCATGCTGCCCACCCATGCTGAATTGCTGCGCGTCGATCCAAACGTGCGGATCGTGTTCAAGGACCTGCCGATCCTCGGTCCTGCCAGCCAGTTGGAAAGCCGGGCGCTGCTGGCTGCCCAGCGCCAGGGCGGCTATTTCAAGCTGCAGCAGGCGGTGATGCATGACTCCGCGCCGCCCACGCGAGATACGCTGCGCGCGGAGGCCGATCGCCTGGGCCTCGATGGCGGCCGCCTGGTGCGCGACATGGACGACCCGGCCATCAAGGCGCGGCTCGACGCGAACATCGCGCTGGCCCAGCAGATTGGGCTGCAGGGCACCCCGGCGCTGATCATCGGCAAGAAGCTGTTCGCCGGCCTGATCGAGTTGGGCGACTTGCAGCAGGCGGTCGCGACGGCGCGGATCGGAAACTAGCCGGGAAACTAGCCGGGAAACTAGGCAGTCTCCCGGAATAGCTCCCGCCCGATCAGCATACGGCGAATCTCGCTGGTCCCCGCGCCGATCTCATACAGCTTGGCGTCCCGCAATAGCCGGCCGGTCGGGTAATCGTTGATGTAGCCGTTGCCGCCCAACACTTGGATCGCCTCCAGCGCCATCCAGGTCGCCTTTTCCGCCGCATACAGGATGGCTCCAGCGGCGTCCTTGCGCGTCGTCTCACCGCGGTCGCAGGCCTTGGCAACCGCATAAACATAGGCCTTGGCGGCGTTCAGCGTCGTGTACATGTCGGCGATCTTGCCCTGCATCAGCTGGAACTCGCCGATCGCCTGGCCGAACTGCTTGCGCTCGTGGATATACGGCAGCACGACGTCCATGCAGGCCTGCATGATGCCGAGCGGCCCTGCCGCCAGCACCGCGCGCTCGTAGTCCAGGCCGGACATCAGAACGTTCACGCCGCGGCCCACGCCGCCCATCACGCGCTCTTCTGCTACCTCGCAGTCCTGGAACACCAGCTCCCCGGTGTTGCTGCCGCGCATCCCGAGCTTGTCGAGCTTCTGCGCGCAGGAGAAGCCCGGCATGCCCTTCTCGATCAGGAACGCCGTGATGCCGCGCGATCCGGCCGTGGGATCGGTCTTGGCGTAGACCACCAGCACGTCAGCCTCCGGCCCATTGGTGATCCACATCTTCGTGCCGTTCAGCACGTAATGGTCGCCCCGTTTATCCGCCCGCAGCCGCATGCCCACCACGTCCGACCCGGCGCCGCTCTCGCTCATCGCCAGCGCGCCGACGTGCTCCCCACTGATCAGGCCCGGCAGATAGCGGCGCTTCTGCGCCTCGGTCCCATTCTTGCGGATTTGGTTCACGCAGAGGTTGCTGTGCGCGCCGTAGCTCAAACCGACCGAGGCGCTGGCGCGGCTGATCTCCTCCATCGCGACGCAGTGCTCCAGGTAGCCCATGCCAGCGCCGCCGTACTCGTCCTCGACGGTGATGCCCAGCACGCCGAGGTCGCCCATCTTGCGCCATAGGTCGGCCGGAAAGTCGTTGCTCCGGTCGATCTCGGCGGCACGGGGCGCGATCTCGTCGGCCGCAAAGGTCTCGACCGACCCGCGCAGCATGTCGGCGGTTTCCCCCAGGTCGAAATTGAGGCCGGGCAGACGGTTCGGCAGACTTGCGGACACGAGAGGATTCCTTTTGTGTTCCGGTCAAATATAGGCCAGGAGCGCCGCATGACCACAGCGATTAGCTACGTTCACGGTGGGCACGACGCGCCGTTGCTGGGCGAGACGCTCGGTCAGAACCTGGACCGCACCGCCGCGCGCGTGCCCCACCACCCGGCGCTGATCGTGCGCAGCCAGGGCGTGCACTGGACCTATGCTGAGCTGGTGCGCCGGGCGGAGGCGTTCGCCGCCGGGCTGTTGGCGCTGGGCCTGGAGCGTGGGGACCGGCTGGGCATCTGGTCGCTGAACAATGCGGAATGGGTAGTGGTGCAGTTCGCGACCGCCAAGGCCGGGATCATCCTGGTCAACGTGAACCCGTCGTATCGCGCGACCGAGCTTGAATTCGCGCTCAGCATGGTGGGCTGCAAGGCGCTGGTGTTGGCGACCCAATTCAAAACCAGCGACTATCTCGGCATCCTCGCGCAGGTCGTGCCGGAGCTCACCGCCTCGACCCTGGGCCGCCTGACCAGCCAGCGCCTGCCGGACCTGCGGACCGTGATCCAGATCGGCGGCGCCGCACCGGGCTGCCTGTCGTTTGACGACGTGCCCGGCCTCGCCTCCGACGCGCACCGCGCCGAGTTGGCCCGCGTGCAGCCGCTGCTGCAGTTCGACGACCCGATCAACATCCAGTTCACCAGCGGCACCACCGGCGCGCCGAAGGGCGCCACGCTGACCCACCACAACATCCTGAACAACGGCTTCTTCATCGGCGAGGCCATGCGCCTGTCGGAGCAGGATCGGCTGTGCATCCCGGTGCCGCTATACCATTGCTTCGGCATGGTGCTGGGCAACCTCGCCTGCACCACGCATGGCGCCGCCATGGTCTATCCCGGACCCGGCTTCGACCCGCTCGACGTGCTGCAGACTGTCGCGAATGAGCGCTGCACCGGCCTGCACGGCGTCCCCACCATGTTCATCGCCGAGCTCGAGCATCCGGAGTTCGATCGCTTCGACCTCAGCACCCTACGTACTGGCATCATGGCGGGATCGCCCTGCCCGATCGAGGTCATGCGCCGCGCCGTCGATCGCATGAACCTGCAGGAGATCACCATCTGCTACGGCATGACCGAGACCAGCCCGGTGAGTTTCCAGAGCTCCACGTCGGACCCGCTGGATCGCCGGGTCAGCACGGTGGGCCGCGTGCATCCGCATCTGGAGGTGAAGATCATCGATGCCGAGGGCCGCATCGTGCCACGCGGCGTGCCCGGGGAGCTATGCACCCGTGGCTACAGCGTGATGCTGGGCTACTGGGGCGATGCGGACCGCACCCGCGGCGTGATCGACGCGGCGCGCTGGATGCACACTGGCGACCTGGCCACGATCGACAACGAGGGTTTCTGCAATATCGTCGGCCGCATTAAGGATGTCGTCATCCGCGGCGGCGAGAATGTGTACCCGCGTGAGGTCGAGGAGTTCCTATACCGGCATCCCGCCATCCAGGATGTCCAGGCTTTCGGCGTGCCGGACCCCAAATACGGGGAGGAGCTGTGCGCCTGGGTTAAGCTGCGTGCCGGTGAGAGCCTGACGGAAACCGAGGTCCAATCGTACTGCCGCGGCCAAATCGCGCATCAGAAAGTGCCGCGCTACGTGCGTTTCGTGGACGAGTTCCCAATGACCGTCACCGGCAAGATGCAGAAGTTCCTGATGCGGGAGGCGATGGAGCGCGAGTTGGGGATACGCGCGGCCGAAACCGCTTAGGCCAGGGGAACCACCCGCGGCTGACGATGCTGTCCAGACCAGCCTTGAACGTCAGAAACCCGTTCGCCGGGGATAGACCGATCGTGCGCTGACGGATGTGCCGCGACGCCAGCGGCGATATTGGAGCGTGGCCCACGCGACCGCGGCGGCGATGATCACCACCGGCAACAGCAAGGCCGCGAGCCAAAGTGCCAGGGCGGCGACGGTCACCGCACCAGCAAGGACTGCGACGATTGTGGCGCCCAGCAGCAGCTTGAACGACAGCGGCGCACGGACGCCGGATGGCTTGGTGTGAAAGGTGCCGTCCGGGGCCATGTCGATGACGGGCGGAGTGCGGTTCATGAATGGGACGTGGCCCCCGGGGTTTGCTGGTTCAAGGGCTCGTTCAGTGGGCGACGCCCAGATAGGCGGCACGGACGGCTGGGTCGCTTTTTAACATGGCGGCGGGGCCGGAGGCCGACAGCCGGCCGTTTTCCATGACGTAGCCGAAATCCGCGACGTCGAGGGCGGCGGCAGCGAACTGCTCGACCAGCAGCATGGTGATGCGAGCCTCTTTCAGCCGGGCGATGGTGGCGAACACCTCGGCGACCAGGCGGGGAGCGAGGCCCATGCTCGGCTCGTCCAGCAACAGCACGTCCGGGTTCAGCATCAGGGCGCGGCCCATGGCAAGCATTTGCTGCTCGCCGCCCGAGAGCGTGCCGGCGAGTTGCTGGCGACGCTCCGACAAACGGGGGAACAGCGCGAACATGCGCTCGAGGTCGGCGGACACGTTGCCCTTGGGCCGGTTGCCGGTCAGCCGCGGGAAGGCGCCCATGACCAGGTTGTCGGCGACCGAGAGGGTGGCGAAGACACGGCGGCCCTCGGGCGAGTGTGCCAGGCCGCGCCGGGTGATGGCGTAGGACGGCAGCCCGGCAATGTCGGAGCCGGCCAGCAGGACGCGCCCGCTCTCCGGCCGGATCATGCCGGACAGTGCCCGGAGCGTCGTAGTCTTGCCGGCCCCGTTCGAGCCGATCAGGGTGACGAGCTGGCCTGCTGCGATCTGCATGCTCAGCCCGTGCAGCACTTGAATCTTGCCGTAGCCGGCCACCAGGTTTTCGACCCGTAGCATCATGCAGCCTCCGCCACGGTGCTGCCGAGATAGGCGGCAATGACCCGCTCATCGGCCTGCACGGCGGTCGGCGGGCCCTCGGCGATCTTCTGGCCGAAGTCGAGCACCGTTACGGTATCGCATAGGCTCATGACGACGTCCATGTGGTGCTCGATCAGGATCAGGGTGATGCCATGGCCACGGATCTTACGGATGATCTCCACCAGTTCCTTGATATCCGGCGCCGTAAGTCCTGCCGCAGGCTCATCGAGCAGCAGCAGCTTGGGATCGAGGGCCAGCGCCCGGCCGATCTCCAGCAGGCGCTGCTTGCCGTAGGGAAGGTTGCGCGCCTCCTCGTTGGCAAGCGCGTCGAGGCCGACAAAACGCAGGATGCTGGCGGCTCGGACCTTGGCGGCGGCATCCTCGCGCCGGGAGCGCGGGCTGGCGATGGCGACCTCGGCGAGCGATGCGCGGTAGGTATGGTGCAGGCCGACCATGACGTTCTCGATCAGGGTGAGCTCGCCGAACAGTTGCACATTTTGGAACGTGCGGGCGATTCCGGCGGCGGCGATGTCGGGGGAGTTGCGGCCTGCGATGCTGCGCCCCTCGAACTTGATGTCGCCCCCGGTCGGCACGTAGATGCCGGTCAGCACGTTCATCATCGTGCTCTTGCCCGAGCCGTTAGGGCCGATTAGGCCGTGGATGGTGCCCGGCATCACGGCGAGATCAACGCGGTCCAGCGCCTTGAGGCCGCCGAACTGCATGACGACCTGCTGCACTTCCAGCAGCGGCCGGCCAGGGACGACCTCAGGGGTGGCGGCCGACCAGACATGGGCATCGTCGCCATGCGCCTCGATGACGGCATGGGTGCGCACCAAGCCGGGGCGCAGCCGGGACAGCGCAGTGCGGACGAAGCCATAGATGCCGTCGGGCAGGTAATAGACGACGAACAGGATCATCGCGCCGAAAATCGCCAGCTTGTAGTCGGTGATCTTGTCCAGAAGCAGCGAGAAGACGAAGAAGACAAGACAGAGCGCCACGGGAACAACGACCTGCGACTTGTTTTCGGGATGAGCGCGCATGCCCGCGGCGCCCGCAATGAGCGCCACCGCCGCGATCACGCCTGCGATGACGCGGAACAGGTCGATGTCCGCCAGCAGGTTCGGCAGCACGACGATGATGACGGCGCCGAGGATCGGACCAATGCGGGACTTGCGCCCGCCCAGGGTCACGGCCAGCAGGAACTGGATCGCGAGCTCGATGCCGAAGTTATTGGGGGCGATATACTGCTCGGAGTAGGCAAACAGCACGCCAGCCAGCCCGGCCATCCCCGCGCTGACGCCGAACGCGATGACCTTATGCTTGTAGACGCTGACGCCCATGCAGTCGGACGCGATCGGCGCGTCGCGTAGCGCCTCGAACGCACGGCCATAGCGGCTGGCGATCAGCCGGTTCACCACGACCAGGCTCAGCAGCAGGCAGGCTGCGACGACGAAGTAGAACTCGAACTCCCGGAGGCGCGCTGCGGACATATCGAAGAACGGGATGGAGTCAGCGTAGTCGCGCAGGTCGATGAACAACGGCTTCCTGAGCGTGATGCCGAGCGGGCCGTTGGTCAGGAAGTCCATCTCATTGATGAGCGTGTAGACGATCGTGCCGAAGGCCAGCGTCACCATGGCGAGATAGGGGCCGGTGACCTGCAACGCCGGCAGAGCCAACAACAGCCCGAAGATCGCCGCGACGACGATGCCGGCCGGCAGCGCCGGGATCATGCCGATGCCGAGCTTTTCGGCGAAGATGCCGGCGGTGTAGGCGCCGATGCCCAGCAGCGCCGCGTGGCCCAACGAGACCTCGCCGGTATAGCCGAAGACGATGTCGAGCCCGAGCAGCAGGATGGAGAAGATGGCGATCACGACCAGCAGGTGCAGATAGTACGGGTTGGTGACCAGGAACGGCAGCAGAAGAAGAACTGCGACCAGCAGGCTGTTGCGGAGTGCCAAGGGCATGGCGTCAGACCTTCTTGATCGTCGTCTTGCCGAACAGGCCCGAAGGCTTGAACGACAGCACCAGCAGCAGCAGAACCAGGCCGGGCACGTCCTTGTAGCCCGTGGATAGATAATACCCCGTCAGGTTCTCGGTGATGCCCAGGATCAGCCCGCCAACCACGACGCCCAGCCCGCTGTTCAATCCCCCGATGATCGCCACCGCGAACGCCTTCAGACCGAGCGCCGATCCCATCGTGGCGCCCGTGAGCGTCACCGGCGCCACCAGCACGCCGGCGAGTGCGGCGACCATGCTGCTCAATGCATAGCTGAAGGTGATGACCAGCCCGGTGTTGATCCCCATCAGCCCGGCCGCGTCCCGGTCGTTCGCGGTGGCCACCACCGCCTTGCCGAACACGCTGCGGCGGTTGAACAGCTCGACCGCCAGCATCATCGCCAGCGCGCCGACTACGATGGCGATCTCCATCGGCAGCACGCGCACGCCCATGAACTCGATCGAGCGCTCGCCGATCGGACTCGGAAACCTGAGGTCGTCGCGGCCCCAGATGTTCTCGGCCAGGTTCTTGAAGATGATGCCGAGCGCGATCGTTGCCATGATCCAGCCGCTCTCGGACTTGCTCTTGATCGCCTGGCGCACGCCCAGGCGCTCGACCACGGCGCCCTGCAACAGCCCGAACGCCAGCACGATCGGCAGCATGACCCAGTAGCCGACGATGCTGGCGACCGTGAGCCCGACCAGCGCGCCCAGCATTAGGGCCTCGCCCTGGCCGAAGTTCAGCGTCTTCGACGTGGCGAACGTCAGCTGGTAGCCGAAGGCGATCACGCCGTAGATCATGCCCACGGCGATGCCGCTGACAAGCAGTTGGGCGAGAATCTGCATGGGGCGGTCCTACCTACAAACGTCCATCGACGTTGAAAGCCCCGTCATCGCAAGGATCGTTGCGCCGAAGCCGGCTCGCAATGACGGTGTTTTCTCAGACGCGCGGCTTGGTGCGCACGGCCTTGTCGCCGGCCACGTCCTCGTCATGCGCCGGCACGACGTGACCGTCCTTCACCAAGCCGAACACCGGGATATTGCCGCTGATCGCCTCGTGGTCGGTTGCGGTGAACGGGTGGTCGTACACGGTGACAACGCCGTCCACCTTTGTGTTCAGGTTTTCCAGCGCCGCCCGGATCTTGGGACCGTCCGTGCTGCCCGCCTGCTTGATCGCGGCGGCCAGCAGCAGGACGCTGTCATAGCCCTGCGAGGCGGAGACCGGGGACGGCATGCGCTCAGTCTTGTAGGCAGCCTGATACGCCTCGATGAACGCGCGGCGCTTCGGCGTGTCGGGCAGTTGGATAAAGGTCTGCGGCATCACCGCGCCGTCGCCGTTCGGCCCGGCCGTGTCGATGAAGCTGCTCATGCTCAGCGTCCAACTGCCGATCAGCGGCACCTTCCAGCCGAGCTTCGCCTGTCCGTTGGCGATTTGCGCCAGCTCCGGCCCGATGCCGTAGGTCAGGATGACGTCGGCCCCGGCCTCCTTCGCGCGCAGCAGCTGCGCGGTCATGTCGGTATCCTTGATGTTGAACTTCTCGGTCGCGACGGCCTTGACGCCCTTGGCGGCCAGGGCACGCTCCAGGTCCTCGCGGCCGAGCTGGCCGTAGTTGGTGCTGTCGGCGAGGATCGCGGGCTTCTTGAAGCCGCGCCGGGTCACCGCCTCGTCGACGATCATGGCGGACTGGATAATGTCGTTGGCGGACGTGCGGAAGACGTAGTTGGTCTTCTCCTTTGGCGCGGCGAATTGCTGCGAGATGACGGTGCCGGTCGCCACGTTGTTGATCACGGGAATCTCGGCTTCCTGGTAGAAGCGCTGCGACGCAAGGGCGACGCCCGTGTTGATGAAGCCGAGCGTTGCGACGACGTGCTCCTTGTTGATCAGCTCCTGCGCGATCTGCACGCCGACCTCGTTGCGCGCCTCGTCATCGCGCTCGACAGCAACCAATGGACGGCCCAGCACGCCGCCAGCCTTGTTGACCTCGGCGATCGCCAGCTTCACGCCGTCCCGCATCGAGACGCCCATGCTGGACGAGCCGCCGGTGAACGGTCCCGTGATGCCGATCTTGATCGGCGCTTGCGCCTGGGCAGCACTGAAGGCCAGCGTGGTCGATAGCGCGGCAGCAGCCAGCAGCACGTGACGGCGGTTTGACGGCATGAATGTTTCCCTCGATGCAAGCATGTCCCCATTCGGGGTATGGGATCATCATAGCATGATCTCTGCCAGCACTTAAGGGCCACGTGAAGAAATCGTTAAGGGGGCGGGAGCTTTGCGGCAATCGCGGCCATCAGCCTGGCTGACGGCCGCGGAGCCTGCTCTATTTATCCTTCGGGGTATCCGAGGGAGGCTCCACATTCTCGGCGCCGGCGCGGGTGCCGCCCCGGGCATCGGCGCCGCCAGCGTCCGGGGCGCCGGGCTTCTTGTGGTTGCCGGTATCCTGCTGGCCATCCGTGTGCTCGATGGTCTCCTCGGTATGAGGCTGCTGCATGGCGCGCGTCCTTTCCTGTTCGGCCTGACGATAGAACGCGCGCTTTGGCGGAGGTTGCATTGGGCTCAGAGGGGTGTGCGGCTACCGCTCGGCGACGGGACGGCGCTGCGCCAGCGCCATGATGCCGCTGCCGACCAGGGCGGCCATGAGGGTCACGATGCCGACCAGGATGCGGGTGCGGTGCGCGACGCTGCGGGCCTCCCGCCCCTGCTCGTCCAGCACGACCACCCGCTCGGCCGCGACGCGGTCCCAAAGCTCGCCGGGGCCGGACAGCACGGCGTCGGCGCTCGGGCCGAGGGCGGGACGGAGTGCCGCGAGCCGTGCCGGAGCATCCGGCATACGGGCAGCGGCCAGAACGTCATTGAGAACGCCGGTGCGGATCAGCGCGCGCTCCAACGGGACGGGGGTGGCGTAGGTCGCGAACATGCCGGTCATGCCAACCAGCACGAAGCACATCAGCAGGAACGCGGTCCAGGTGGCGCGGTCTTTCATCGGGGCATCCTATAGTGTTTGCACGCGATATGGGTCGAAGATGCCGGGCCAGCAGGCTGGAATAGGCAACCGGCCACGGCTATACCCACCGCATGACCGACAGCCCGTATCTGTTTCGCGCCGCCGACCACCCACTCCGTCCCATGGGCGCCGGGCTGAATGTGCGGGAGGCGCTGTCGGGCTTCGGCATCGCGCTCCGCTACCAGGAGCGTGCGCCCGAGCCACCCGGCGCGCCCGAGGCCGATTGGTGCGAGACTGGGCACAGCATCTTCATCCTGGCCGGCCATATCCGCTACCAGTTCGATGGTCACAGCGTGGAGGCCGGGCCCGGCGACATGCTGCACATCCCTGCCGGACCTGCTCACCGCCACAAGCCCCGCGTGGTTGGGCAAGAGGTCGTGCGCTACGTGCTGACGGAGTTCGGGTGAGCGCATCCTGACGGAGTTGGAGAAACGCGTTGGCGCCTTGACACCCTGCCCTGCCCTGGGTAACCACCGCCGCCTACTCCATATCGTCTCCATCCAGGGCCCGCGGGCCCCGAAGGTCGTGTCATGAAGATCCGTAACAGCCTGAAGTCGGCCAAACTTCGCGATAAGAACTGCCGCGTGGTGCGCCGGCATGGCCGTGTTTACGTGATCAACAAGAAGAACCCGCGCATGAAGGCGCGCCAGGGCTAAACTCCGGTTGCGCTACTGTGCTGAATGCACCCCGGGGCCTTGCTCCGGGGTTTTGCGTCTTGTGGACCTCGCACACCGACTCCATGTTCGGATAAATCATCTCGGGGGAACACAGCATGATCGCGCAACCGCCGCCGAAGGCCGACGTCATTGCTCGACGCCCTGAGATCATCGCCGGACTGCGCGCATTACTGCCGGAATCCGGGGTCATCAGCGAGGCGTTGCGGCTCAAGCCCTATGAAACGGACGGGCTGCCGGCATATCGGCAAATTCCGCTTGCGGTGGTATTGCCTGAGACGACGGAGCAGGTCGCAGCGGTGTTGGCGTTCTGCCACAAGAATGGCGTGCGCGTGGTGCCGCGCGGTGCCGGGACCAGCCTGTCGGGCGGCGCGTTGCCGATGGCGGACAGCGTCGTGGTCGGACTGATGCGGATGAACCGGATGCTCGACATCGACTACGGCGACCGCTGCGCCACGGTGCAGGCGGGGGTCACCAACATCGGGATCACCCAGGCGGTTTCGGCGGAGGGGTTCTTCTATGCGCCCGATCCCAGCAGTCAGTTGGCCTGCATGATCGGTGGCAATGTCGGAATGAACTCGGGCGGGGCGCATTGCCTGAAATACGGGGTGACCGCCAACAACCTGCTGGGCCTGAAGATCGTGACGATGGAGGGCGACGTGCTCGACATCGGAGGGGCGCACCTCGACGCGGCCGGATACGACTGGCTCGGCTTGCTGACCGGCAGTGAGGGCATGCTGGCGATGGTGACCGAGGTCACGGTGCGCATCCTGCGGGCGCCGGAGGGGGCGCGGGCGATGCTGGTGGCGTTCGACGCGAACGAGACGGCCGGGCGTGCGGTCGATGCGATCATCGGGTCCGGTATCATCCCCGTGGCGCTGGAGTTCATGGACCGCCCGGCCATCCATGCCTGCGAGGCGTTCGCCCATGCCGGCTATCCGCTTGATGCGGAGGCGATGCTGATCATCGAGGTCGAGGGCAGCGTGGCCGAGCAGGACGATTTGCTGGGCCGGATTGCAGGGCTGTGCGAGCCGTTCAAGCCGATCAGCCTGCGGGTCAGCCAATCGACCGAGGAGAGCATCGCCATCTGGAAGGGCCGCAAGGGCGCGTTCGGCGCGGTGGGACGGATCAGCCCGGATTACCTCTGCATGGACGGCACGATCCCAACCGGGCAACTGCCGTTCGTGCTGCGGCGGATTGGCGAGATGAGTGCGGCCTATGGGTTGAAGGTCGCCAACATTTTCCACGCTGGCGACGGCAACCTGCACCCGCTGATCATGTTCGATGCCAACCTGCCGGGTAATTTCGAACATGCCGAGGCGTTTGGCGCCGATATCCTGAGGCTGTGCGTGGAGGTCGGCGGTTGCTTGACCGGGGAGCACGGCGTGGGGGTGGAGAAGCGCGACCTGATGCCGGTGCAGTTCACCGGAATCGAGCTGGACCAGCAGCGCCGGATCAAGTCGGCGTTCGATCCGGACTGGCTGCTGAACCCGAGCAAGGTGTTTCCGCTCGTCGATACGTCTCTTGCTGCGTGAGGAAGGCCCTGTGAGTGGCGCTCTAGCGCCGGCGCATGAGGGAGGGATCGTCGAGGCGATCCTGGCCGCGCGCGCGGCGAACGAGCCGTTGCTAATTCAGGGTCGCGGCACCAAAGCGGGAATGCTGCGCCCGGTGCAGGCGGCGCGCGGGCTGTCCACTCGCAATCTGACGGATGTGTCGCTTTATTCGCCGCAGGAGCTGATTGTGTCGGCAGGCGCCGGCATTGCAATCCCCGACCTGGAAGCGCGGCTCGCAAAGGGTGGACAGGGCCTCATCGCGGAGCCGCCGGACCTCTCGGCGTTGCTGGGGAGCGAGGGCGTGCAGACGCTGGGGGGCGTGGTGGCCACCAACCTGTCTGGGCCGCGCCGGATCGCGTGGGGGGCGGTGCGGGACCACGTCATGGGGGTGCGCGCGGTGAACGGCGCGGGCGAGGTGATCCGGTCGGGCGGGCGCGTGCTGAAGAACGTGACGGGGCTCGACCTGTGTAAGCTGCTGAGCGGCAGCCATGGGACGCTGGCGGTCATCACCGAAGTGACGCTGAAGGTGCTGCCGATGGCGGAGCTGACCGGGTCGCTGCTGCTGCCGGGCCTGGATGCCGTGCGCGGCGTGGCTGCGCTATCGGCGGCGTTGGGATCGCCATATGGTGTATCGGGCGCGGCATGGCTGCCGGCCGAGGCAGCCGAGCGGGTGCCGGCGTTGGCGGGATATGGTGCGGTCGCCCTGGTGCGGATCGAGGATTTCGCCAAAAGCGTCGAATACCGCCTCGGCCGGCTGACGGAGGAGCTTGCGGCGTTCGGCTCGGCCGTGCGGCTGGATGACGGCGCCAGCCGGGCCGCGTGGCGTGCGGTCCGCGACGCCGCGCCATTGCGGGCCGAGCCGGCTGATGCGATCTGGCGCCTGTCGGTGCGGCCATCGAACGGGCCAGTTGCAGTGGCGGCGCTGGAGGACGCGGGCGCGCGTTGCTTCCTGGATTGGGGTGGCGGACTGGTTTGGGCGGCGGGTCCAGCGGCGCTGCATGATCGCGTCATGGCGACGGCGCGGGCCGGGCGCGGCACCTGGACGGTGCTGCGCGCACCCGAACCGATGCGGGCGGCGGTAGACGTGGTGCCGCCCGAGGCCCCTGCCCTGGCGCGCATCACTCGGCGGGTAAAATCCGCGATGGACCCCTCCGGCATTCTCAATCCCGGCCGGCTGTATGCTGGCGTGTAGGACACCATGCAGACCAATTTCACCGCTGAGCAGCTAACCGATCCCGCCACCGCCTCCAGCAACCAGGTGCTGCGGACCTGTGTGCATTGCGGGTTCTGCACCGCGACCTGCCCTACCTTCGTGCTGCTGGGCGACGAGCTGGATAGCCCGCGCGGGCGCATCTATCTGATCAAGGACATGCTCGAGAGCGGGCGGCCGGCGACCGAGGAGGTCGTGCGCCACGTGGACCGCTGCCTGTCGTGCCTGGCCTGCATGACGACGTGCCCGTCTGGGGTGAACTACATGCACCTGGTCGATCACGCCCGCGAATACATCGAGAACACCTACACCCGGCCCTGGCACGAGCGGATGCTTCGCAACGTGCTGCAAGTGGTGCTGCCGCGGCCGGGGCTGTTCCGGATGGCGGTGCTGGGCGCGCGGGTGGCGCGGCCGTTTCGCGGACTGATCCCGCGGGGTGGCACGCTTGGCGGCCGGCTCCACGCGATGCTTGACCTGGCGCCTGGGCGGCTGCCGGCAAGCAGTGCGATGCAGGCGCCGCAGGTGCATAGGGCTGAGGGAGTGCGGCGTGGTCGGGTCGCGCTGCTGGCCGGCTGTGCGCAGACGGTGCTGGCGCCGTCGATCAACGAGGCGACCATTCGCCTGTTGACGCGCATGGGGATCGAGGTGGTGATCGCGCGCGGGGTCGGCTGCTGTGGGGCGCTGACGCACCATATGGGCCGGCACACCCCGGCCATGGCCAGCGCGCGCGCCAACATCGCCGGCTGGACGCGGGAGATCGAAGGCGACGGGCTTGACGCCATTGTTGTGAACACAAGCGGTTGCGGCACGACGGTGAAGGATTACGGCTTCATGTTCCGGTCGGAGCCGGCAGAGTGGGCCATCCGGGCCGAGCGGGTGTCGGCATTGGCGATGGACATTTCCGAGTATTTAGCGACGCTCGATTATGCGCCGTTGCGGGCAATGCCAGGGCTGCGGGTAGCGTATCACGCCGCATGCAGCCTGCAGCATGGGCAGCAAGTCGTGGCCCAGCCCAAGGCGCTGCTGCGGCGGGCCGGCTTTACCGTGGTCGAGCCGGCGGAGGGGCATCTATGCTGCGGGTCTGCAGGAACCTATAACTTGGTGCAGCCGGCGATCGCCGGGCGGCTGCGGGAACGCAAGCTGGCCAATATCGCCGCGACCAAGCCGGACCTGATCGCAGCGGGGAACATCGGCTGCATCACGCAGCTTTCGGGCGGCATCCCGGTAATTCATACGGTCGAACTGCTGGACTGGATGGCGGGTGGGCCGGTGCCGGCTGGGCTGCCGGCCATGGCATTAGCTCCAGCGTGATGCTGCGGCGGGCGGTGCTGCTTGCACTGCTGGCTGGGCCGGCACTGGGTCAGTCGCGGCCGAATCCTGCGCTAGACAGCCTGCTTGCGGCATTGCGCGCCGCCCCCAACGAGGCGGCAGCTGCGGCGCTGGAGGCTCAAGTCCGCGCGCAGTGGGTCGAGGCGGCGAGCCCAGCGCTTCGTTTGCTGCTGGTGCGCGGCACACGGGAGCTGAACGAGGGATCAGCCGGGGACGCAGTGGATAGCTTCGATGCAGCGCTCGACCTCGATCCCGACCTGCTCGAGGCCTGGCGCGGCCGGGCGCAGGCGCGCTCGCGCTTGGGGGATGCAGCGGGGGCGGTCCGGGATATTCAGGAGGTCTTACGGCGTGAGCCCCGGAGCTTTGCCGCATTGCAGGACCTGTCTCATATGGCGGAGCTACGATCCGACTGGCGGGGCGCGTTGGCAGCGCATCAGAAGCTGCTGGAGATCGATCCTCGCACCCCGGGTGGCCAGACCCGGTTGCGCGACCTACGGCGGCGGGCGCTGGGGGATGATACCTGAAGCTGCTCAGGTTCCCGGCATAGGCGTATGCGCGGCCGTCGTTGCAACTGCGGCGTAGTCAAAGCGGACCGGGCTTCTGCCGTTTATGCCAGAAGAGTGGCGATGTAGGGCGGCAATTGGAAGGCCGCCACGTGAACCTCTGGCGACCAGTAGCGCGTTGTGCCCAGAATTCCGGCGGTATCGGCGCGGGTGCGGATCGTGTCGATCGGGATGTGGCCGACACCGGGTAGTTTGGCGGCGATGCCGAGGGTCATGAAGCCGCCGACATAGGTGGGCACCGCGGCGACGTAGGCAGAGATGTGCGGGAAGACGAGAGCGCGGCGGCGGCTGGTCTCACACAGTTCGTCCGGCTGCATAAAGGGAACACCGCACTGGTTCACCATTAGGCCACCGGGTGCCAGAATGCGGGCGCAATCGGCGTAGAAGGCATCGGTAAACAGCGCCTCCCCGACGCCGACCGGATCGGTGCTGTCCACGATAATCACGTCGAATGACCCGGCATCAGCCCCGGCGGCATAGGAGATGCCGTCGCCAATGATGACCTGGGCCCGTAGATCGGTCCAGGCATCGCCGCCGATGCTGGGCATGAACTCTTTTGATAATCGGATGACCTCGCCGTCTATTTCTACCATAATGGCTCGTTCGACGGTGCGGTGCTGTAGGACGCGACGTAAAATGCCCCCATCGCCGGCTCCGATGATGAGCACGCGCTTTACTGCACCGTGCGCCAGCAGGGGCACATGGGCCAGCATTTCTTGGTAGATGAACTCGTCGGCCTCGGTAATCTGGATTGCGCCGTCGAGCGCCAACACGCGGCCATGGTTTGCGCTGTCAAACACCGAGATATCCTGGTAGGCACTGGTGACTTGCGCGAGCATGCGCGTCACCCGGAATCGCTGACCCCAACCGGAATAAAGGGTCTCGTTGAACCAAGTTTCAGTCATGCTACTTTAGTTTTCGGAACCCAGCACAGCGCGGCTTTCCCAGGATTTCGGCCGGGTCAAACCGCGCTGCTGAAGTGTCGAGGTTAAAGGACGCGGCCGCGCCGCTGCTCGTCCAGGTCCACCCGATCTGGATGGAAGGCGGCGCGCAGCACGGGAATTGCGTCGTGCGGATCGCACGCTCCACACATGAAGATATCGATCGCGGCGAAGCTGCGCTCGGGCCATGTGTGGATGGAAATATGGCTTTCTGCCAGCACGACCACGCCCGACACCCCGCCATTGGGGGTGAAATGATGGAAGTGGCTGTGCAGGATCGTTGCCCCCGCCCGGACCGCTGCATCGCGTAAGGCGATGTCGATCAATGCGGGGTCGGCCAAGTTGGTGGCTCCCCAGAGATCCACGAGAAGGTGTGTGCCGGCATACTTCATGCCGTCCCTCTCAACGAAGTAGTCCTTAACGTCCTCGCCCTCACAGGACGGAAAGTGTGCAATCGTCGTCTGGTTTTCGCTCGGAAGTTCCGAGACCATCCCCAGTTGAGCAAGTGCGTTCATCACGTACCCCCAAACCAGTAGATAGCCTGTTGGACGGGATCGTCCCCTTGGGCCAAGAGCCAGCGGACATAGGCCCTGGAGGAATTTACTGCAAGTGCAATTAGGGTCGGCAGCCCATCTTTGGCCGCGGGTCCGCCCATTGTTGCAACAGAAGATCGAGTTTGAGGCTATTTCGAGTTTTGGGCCGATAGTCCTTGCAATCGATCGGGGAGCAGGCGGGCTAAGGCGAGTTCGGTCGCGGTGCGCGGTAGGTCGGATGGCGAGCGCAGCGGCTCGGCAGTCAGCAAGCGGAACAGGTCGGCACGCGCGCCGGCCAGCCGGGAGCCATGGCAGCGCCTGAGATCGGCGAGCAGCCTCATGTCGTTGGCCTGCACGGCGGATGTCGCCTGTCGCAGTACAATATCCTGCATGCTGTCCGACAGCGGGCCGTCGGCCGGGACGGTCTTGGCGGCGAGATCGGTCAAGGCAGCAAGGCTGCCGGGCCAGTCGGCGGCTTGGGTCAGCAGCGTGGCGCGTAGGTCGTCTGCCGCGGCGGTGCCGAGCGCCAGTAGGGCAGCAATAGAATTAGGAAGGTCACCCTGTGCTGCGCGGGCGCGGGCCAATAGTAGGGTGCGCTGTTCGACCAGGGCCGCCGGCAGTTCGGGAGCATTGGAGGCGTTGAGTGTCGCCTGCGCCGCAACGGCAGCGGTGTTTTCGAGTTGCATTTGCGCGAGCCTTGCCCCGATGCCGGCGCGTGCTGGGCCGGGAGGTGCGGCGGCCATAAGCGTGGCCAGCACCGGGCTTGCGCGGCTGGGCAAGTCCAACGCGATAAGCTTATCCGCCAGCAAAGCGGGAATGCCGCTACCGGCGTTGTCGGGTAGCAATGCTGCATAGTCGCTGGCAAGGGTCACCAGTTCGAGCGGCGGCACCGTCTGCGGCTGGGACAGCATGGCCTGGAACACGGCGGCCATGGCGGTGCGAATGGCGGTTTTCTGCTCTGGAAAAAGCCGTTCGGTATCGCGCAGCACGTCAAGAGCCAGGCGAAAGGCTCCAGCGGCAGTGCGGAGCTCGGCGACACGCAGGCGCATCCGGCTCTCCCTGGTATCACCGCGCCAGATGGCGGCGTAGCGTTCCAGAGTGTCGGCGGTCTGGGCGGGAGTCAGCGCGCCGTTCCGCAGCCGAAGCTCGGCCGCGCGAACGCCAGCGCGCACCTGCGTCAGTTGGTCCCGCCCGGCGGCGAGCGCGTCGAAGGCCAACAGCGCCCCCGTCGTGTCGCCGTCGCGTTCGCGCTGTAGGGCGCGGGCGAAATCGAGGGTGGAATCGTCGGGTTTGGCGAGAGCGTTCGCAACGGAGGCTCCCTGTCCGCTGGTGACTGCAGCCTCGATCATCAAGGGGCGGAGGCGGTCGCGCAACGCGACTGGATAGGCGCTTACCAAGGGCAGCAAACGGGGTAGGTCGTGGCCGGCGTCGGGATCGGTGTCACGCATGGCATCCCGCACGCCGCGCCAGAGGGCGATGTCGTCCGTGCCGTCGAGCCTCGGGTCGTCGAGGCCAGCCGATTCGGGGCTGCGGCCAGCGAGCAGGGCGGCAATAGCCATGAGGCCGGTCAAGTTAGGATCAGTAGCCGCGGCTGGGTCCTGGGTGGCAACAAGGGCGAGGACGGCTTGCGCTTCGGTCGCTAAGCCGAGAGAAAGCATGGTTTGCGCGGCGGACACCCGGTCTGCGGTGCGGGCGCGAGGCGGTGCGGCAGCAGCGGCAGCGATCTGCGCCTTCAACCGCTGTAGAAGCTCTGGGACTGGCAGGTCCGCAAAATCGTAACGGTGAGTGAAGGACTCGACCATCTGAACCGGGGTGATGGCTGTGGGAGGAATGTCGGGTGAGACGAGGGCGAATCCGCCAGTGGCCGGGCGGAGCTCAACCGTGTCGGACAAGGGTTCGACCACGACGCCGAGCCAAGTCGGCGCCAGGGCGTAGCCGGGCGCGCGTCGAGCCGGTGCCATGGCTGGGCCTGCGCCGGTGGCTGGGTTAACGGTGCCGACCAGAAGCGCGAGGCCGGTCGACGGGTCCACCACTGTGACGACCTGGCCGGGCTGGTTGAGCTTCAGCAACAGGCCAGCCGGGCTGGTTACGGCATCGATTGAAGGGGCCGGGATTGCGTCGTCGATTTGTGTCACGCGCCAGCCCCCTGGCTCCCGCAACAAGGCTAGCGACTGGTTTGCTGGCAGCGGAATGCTGAGCATGGTGGTGGCCTGACCGAGTTGGACCGAGACAGCCGCGAAGGTCGGGCCGCCACCAAGGGCGGCAAGATCAATCGGCGCACGCTGGTCGAACACTACCAGGCCGACCTCGGCACGGCGGAAGGCGGCGGCGCCGACGCCGGGCTCGAAGGGGATCAAAATGGAGGCATGCTGTGCAGCGACAAGGCTGGTGACGGGTAGGGCGGGCTCGACAGGGCGGGGCAGCGGGCCTTGGCTGACGGGAACCACTGGGGCAGCTTGCGGCGCCTCTGCAATTTTGGCGGGCAAGGCGGATTCAACGAGTGGGAACGGTGCGGTTGCTGGGACGGGCAGCGTGGGAGTAGGCAACGGCGCCTGGGCTGGCTTGGCTGAGGAGGCCGGGTGAGCGGCAGGGTGAGTTGCGTTACGTGCCAGGCGGTCCGGCGTCGGGTCCAGCACATCAATCGTTACGCTATTGCCGTTTCGGAACGACCGGAACCGCGCGCCGGGCGCCAGGCGTAGCGTCGCCGACCCGGCGCCGCCCTGGATCGCACGCACGTTGCGCGGCAGACCTGGTGCTGCCGCCACTGCCGGCATGCCCTCGAACACAATCAGCAGGCGGTCGCCATCCCTCACCACGTCGAAGCCGGTCGGCAAACCAAAGTCGAACGTCACGCGGCCGAAACCCGGATGGTCGGCCACCTGCACCGGGGTTTGCGCGTTGGCCAGTGTCGGCACGGCCAGAAGACAGAAGAGCAGCCAACGGACAGCTTTCATCCTTGCGGACCAAGGACCGGAGCGGCGACGGAGCGGCTGCGAAGCTGCGCCAGCCCGGCAGTCGCGGCACGGGCACGGTCGGGCAGCATGGCAGCCAGCACCAGGGCGGCCTTGGCCTCCTTCATGCGGTCCAGAACCTGTAGCAGCACGGGGCTGTCCAGCTCGTTCAGGATCGTCGCGGCATCGCGCGGGCGCATGGTCTCATAGGTCTTGACCAGGCCGCGCCAATTCGCGTCGTCCCGCTCACGCCGGGTCTGCTCGAGTTGCTCAAGGCGGGTCTGCAAGGCGGTTAACTCGGTGACACGCTCGTTCAGGCGGCGCTCGGCGGCAACTTGCATGGCCTCGCGCGCGACCATGGCCTGCTCGCGCGCCTCCAGCACCGTGCGGCGGGCGCGAAGATCGAGCAGGACAGCGCGTTCGGCCTCATCCACAGGTGGCTCTGTGGGTGGCGGGGGGGGGGCTACAAGGGTTGCGGGGATAGTGGTTTCCTTGGCGGCCGCATGGCTGCCGGCAGCCTGGGCGGGGGGCAACATGGCGCGGCTGGCGGTGGCGAGCGCCGCCGGGGCACCGCCGGCGGCCTGCACCAGGTGCATGCCCTTCAGCAGCATGACCGCAACCATGCAGAGAATGGCCATCGGCAGGATGCGGGGACGCATCCGGGCGGGACGGAGCCGGTTCAGGAACCGCATCATCGGGCCACCTGCAGGGCCTGTAGCAGGTCGCGCTCAGCCTTGCTCCGCGGGCGAGGCAGGTCCGGGTCCACGCGGGTTGGCGCGCTCGCAAGCTCACGGACCCCCGCAGGCTCTCGCGTACGTGCAGGATCGAGCATGCGGCCGGCGCGGATCAGCTGCTCCAGGCGGTCCGCCAGGTGCTCGCCACGCTCGGCCAGGAAGGCCAGGTCGTCCTTCAGCACCGCCGCGCCCTCGATCTTGCGAGCCACCTGCTGCGCTGCCTCCTGCGTCATGCTGTGCAGCTTGCCGAGGCCTGCCTCGGCCTGCCGGGTACTGCTGTCGAAGCCGGCCACCGCGTCCCCCAATGCCGTGCGGTCGCGGCGCAGAATGCCCAGCGCACGCTCCAATCGCACGGTGTGCAACAGGGTCAGCCCAAGCAGGCCAATCAGCACAATCTCCAGCAACCAATCCATGCCACCCATTCTGGGCTCCTGTGTGATTTTTAGGTCAGGCTGCGGCCAGGGCGATCAGGCCGCCATGCGGCCCGCCACTGGGCGGCGTCACGGCATCCTCGATGCGGACTGCGACGCGGTTCTTGCGGCGGCCGATCCGTCCCTCGAACAGCGGGATGTTGCCGCAGCGCACCTGCACCGACGCGCCGGGCGCAGCGCTCAGGATGATACGGCTGCCGATCTCCAACGCCATCACGTCCGACAGGCGCATGACCTGCTCGTCCAGCACGACGTCCAGCTCCACCTCGGTGCTCCACAGCTCCTGCGCCAGATGGGTTTCCCAGATGCTGTCTCGGCCGAACCGCTCGCCCATGAACTGCTGCAGCAGCAACTCGCGCACCGGCTCCAGCGTGGCATATGGCAGCAGCAGCTCCAGCCGGCCGCCACGGTCCTCCATGTCGACGCGGAGCCGTACCAGCACGGCAGCGTTGGACAGGCGGGAGATGGTGGCGAAACGCGGGTTCACCTCCAGCCGCTCGAATCGGAAGTTGACGGGACTGAGCGGCTCGAAGCTGGCGGACAGGTCGTGCAGCACGAGCTGGATCAGCTTCTCGACCAAGGTGCGCTCGATCGTGGTGTACGGCCGGCCCTCGATCCGCATGGCGGCAGTACCGCGGCGGCCTCCCAGCAGCACATCGACGATCGAGTAGATCAGCGCGCTATCGATCACCATCAGGCCGTAATTGTCCCACTCCTCGGCCTTGAACACCGCGAGCATGGCCGGAAGCGGAATGCTGTTCAGGTAGTCGCCGAAGCGCAGCGAGACGATGTTGTCAATGCCGACCTCGACGTTGTCGCTGGTGAAGTTGCGCAAGGACGTGCTCATGATCCGCACCAGGCGGTCGAACACGATCTCCAGCATCGGCAGGCGTTCGTAGGAGACGAGGCCGGAGCTGATGATGCGCTGCATGCCGGACTGCTCGTTACCGGCCGCTGGGTTGTCGCCGAAGCCGAGCAGGCTATCGATTTCGGCCTGATCCAGCACGCGGCCCGGGGTGTCCTCCATGGCAGGCAAGGCGCCGCTCATTGGACCAGCAGTTCGGTGAACAGCACATTCAGCACGTGGGCAGGGTGGGCGGCAATGTTGGTGCGGGCCACCAGCTCCTCCCGCAAGCGATAGGTGCCGGCGGTGCCGCGCAGCTCCTCGGGACGCATTTCGCGCAGATAGGTTTGGAACAGGTCGAGCACGCGGGGCATGGCGGACTGGATGGCGGACTGATCCTCGGGTCGGGAGAGCTCGAGCTTGGCTTTCAGCTTGATGAAAGCGGTGCGGCGGGGACCGGCGTTCAGGTTGGCGACGATGTCCGGCAGGTCGAGAAAGACCGGCGCGGACGGGGATTTTGCTTCCGCGGTGTGGAGCTCGTCCCGGTGCAGCAGGCGGGGCAGGAGGCCGGTCAGCCAAGCGGCACCGCCGCTGCCGGCTATTAATAGGACGGCCGCTGTGACCAGCAGCAGCTTGCGCTTGCCACTGGATTTGCCGGGCGAGCCGTTCATCCCCGTTATTGCTGTAGTCTCTGCTGCTGCGGCCATGTCGATGCTCCTTGCGAGCATTGTGCGCGGGACTGGTTAACGAAGCGTTGCGCGCCCAGGCTCAAGCGACCGTTGCAACCGGGCACGAAGCGCCATGTCGGCACGTTCTGCCGGGTTGGCCGGCCCGCTTCAGGCCCATTCTGCTGGCTTTCCGTCCTGGCACGCCGGTTGCGATGCATGGACCGAAGCCTGGAGCGGATCGCCATGGAAGTACCGAGCTATATCGCCCTGTCGCGGCTAGTGGCGCAGACCCGGGCGCTAGAGGTGACGGCGACGAACATGGCCAACGCCAACACGCCAGGGTTCAAGGCCGGGAGGATGCTGTTCAGTGATTGGCTGAGCCGGCAGACGGGCACGGACTCGCCGCGTGGCGGGCGGGTCATCGCGTTCGTGCAGGACCGCGCGACGTACCGGGACCAGCAGGCCGGGCCCGTGCAGCAGACCGGAAATCCCTTTGACTTTGCAATCAATGGGGACGGGTTTTTCACCGTCGGGACCCCGCGCGGCCCCCGGCTAACGCGGGCCGGGCACTTCACGCCGATGGCGGACGGGCGTCTGGGCGACGCGGATGGCAATGCGCTGCTGGACACGGCCGGGCAGCCGATCCGGATCGCCGCCGCCGATCAACGCATCGTCGTGGCGGCAGACGGCACCATCAGCAGCGAGAACGGCCGGATGGGCCGCATCGGCGTGGTGCGGCCCACGGACGCAATGCGAATGACGGCCGAAGGTGCGCGGACGCTGCGCTCCGACGCCGACACCGCACCGGTGGACAAGCCGCAGGTGATCCAGGGCGCCATCGAGGACAGCAATGTGCAGCCGGTGCTGGAGATGACCCGCATGATGGCCGATCTGCGCGAGTTCCAGTTCACCACGCAGTTCGTGCAGGGCGAGGCCGACCGGCTGCAGTCCTCGATCGACAAGCTGACCCAGCAAAAAGCATAAGGACGCATTCGGATGAGATCGCTCGACATTGCCGGGACCGGCATGCAGGCCCAGCAGACCAACGTGGAAGTCATCTCGAACAACATCGCGAACATGACCACGACCGGCTTCAAGCGGCGCCGGGCCGAGTTCCAGGATTTGATCTACCAGAACTTGCGCCGGGTGGGATCGAACAGCAGCGATACTGGAACGGTGGTGCCGACGGGCGCGCAGGTTGGGCTGGGGGTGAAGACCGCCGCGATCTACCGCATCAACGAGCAGGGCAACCTGCAACAGACCAGCAACAGCCTGGATATGGCGATCAAGGGCAACGGCTTTTTCCAGGTCACGCTGCCGAGTGGGGAGACGGCCTATACGCGGGACGGCACGTTCGGCCTGTCGCCGGACGGGCAGATCGTCACGGCCGATGGCTATGCGGTTGCGCCCGGCATCACCATCCCCGCCAATGCGCGCGATGTCACGATCAATGCCGGCGGCGAGGTGCAAGTGAAGATCGACGGCACGACGGCGCCGCAGACCGTGGGTACCCTGCAGATCGCGGCGTTCGCCAACGACGCTGGGCTGGAGGCGCAGGGCGACAACCTGCTGATCGCCAGCGCCGCGTCGGGCAACCCCTCCACAGGCGTCCCGGGGTCTCCGGGGTTCGGTAGCGTGATGCAGGGCTTCGTCGAGACGTCGAACGTGAACGTCGTGACGGAGATCACCAACCTGATCACCGCACAGCGTGCCTATGAGATGAACAGCCGAGTGATCACGACCAGCGACCAGATGCAATCCACGCTGACGAACCTGCGGTGATGACCATGAAGCTGTTTCCAATTCTGCTCGCGTGCTGCGCCTTTCCGGCGGCGGCGGCGACATTACGGCCGTTCACCACGCTGTCCGGCCCGGTTGTGACCTTGGCGGACCTGTTCGATGGTGCGGGGAACCGGGCGCTCGGCCCCTCCCCCGCACCCGGCGCGCGGATCACTGTGGAGGCACGGCAGTTGGCTGCCATCGCGCGGCAGTTCGGCGTGGATTGGCAGTCGGGAAGCGCGGGCGACCGGGTGGTGCTGGACCGGCCGGGACGCACGCTGGACCGGGACGACGTGATGGGGCCGCTGCGGACGGCGCTGGCAGCGGCGGGGGCGCCGCGGGATGGCGAGCTGGAGCTGCCAGGCTTCACCGCACCGATGGTAGGGCTGGGCGCCGTCGCGCGGGCGGAGGTGGCGCAGATGGAGTTCGACGGGGGCACCGGACGGTTCACCGCGCTGGTGAGCGTAGTGGCCGACGGGGCGCCGGCCGCGCAATTGCGCCTGTCTGGCCGGATGCTGGAAATGTTGGAGCTGCCGGTCCCGCGCCGCCGCATGCTGCCCGGCGACGTGATCGGGGCCGGCGACCTCGAATGGCTCCGGTTGCGGGCCGCGCAGACGAAGGGCGACGTGGTGCATGCCATGCGGGAGGCCGTGGGCCAGGCGCTGCGCCATGCGGTTCAGCCGGGGCAGCCGATCCAGCTGGCGGACCTCGGCCGCCCGATGGTCGTGCAGAAGGGCACGCCGATGCTGCTCGAACTGGACAGCCCAGGCATCCAGTTGACGGCGCAGGGCGTCGCTATGGAGCCGGCGGGGATCGGCGAGCAGGTCCACGTGCTGAACCCGGCGTCGCGCGTCGTAGTGGCGACGGAGGTGACCGGGCCGGGCCGGGCGCGGGTGCTGCCGGGCACGTCGCCGTTGAACACCACGGGCCGGCTGCCACAGGTGGCATCGCGATGAGGATCGTACTGGCTGTGCTGCTGTTGCTGCCGGGCTGCGGCGCGCTGACGCGGCTGTCGGAGATCGGACGTCCGCCCATTATGACGCCCAGCGGCGACCCAACGGCCGATCCGGCCTATCGCCCGATCAGCCTGCCGATGCCACGACCACAAACGGTGCCGGCAGAGGCGAACAGCCTGTGGCGGTCGGGCAGCCGCGCGTTCTTCAAGGACCAGCGGGCCGCCGCGGTCGGCGATATCGTGACGATCCTGGTCAACATCACCGATGGCGCCGACCTGAAGAACCAATCGAACGAGGGCCGCACCGGGCAGGAGAGCATGGGCCTGCCCAACCTGCTCGGGTTCGAATCCGCCCTGCCCCGGCTACTGGCCAAGGCGGTGAACGCGAGCCAATTGGTCTCGGCCAACAGCGCAGGGAACGCGACGGGCACCGGGGCGATCAAGCGGACCGAGACGGTGACGCTGCGCCTGGCAGGGGTCATCGTGCAGGCCTTGCCCAACGGCAACCTGGCGGTTGCGGCGCGGCAGGAGGTGCGGGTGAACAGCGAACTGCGCGAGCTGCAGGTCAGCGGCGTAATCCGCCCGCAGGACATCGGCAGCGATAACACGGTGCGGCACGACCGGCTGGCGGAGGCGAGGATCGCCTATGGCGGACGCGGGCAGATTTCCGACGTGCAGCGGCCACGCTCTGGGCAGCAATTGCTGGACGTGCTGCTGCCGTTCTGAAGGCAGTGTCCCCGGCGTATACGTATGGGCCGGGGGCGGGCCGCTTACGCCTCCTTCGCCAGCACTGGCCTGAAGGCGTCGCTGGCCTTTTTCAATTCGGTCGCCGGGTCGGCGCCCCCGACGATGTTGGTGAGCGCGATGCCGATCGTGTCGCGGAACTCGGTCACCGGCACGATCTCGGGCAGGCCGGAGCGGGCGATGCGCAGGCTGGTGAGCGTCGTGTCGAACCACTCCTGCGGGAACATGCTGGCCTTGACGATGGCCGGGTCCTTGTAGGAGCTGGCGCGCGGCGGCGTGCCGGCGCCGGTGCGGAGCCATTCGGGGAACATCGTCTTGCTGGTGGCCCATTGGACATAGAGCCAGGCCGCCGTCTTGTTCTTACCGGCGGCGGGGATGCCGATTCCGTCGATGAAGGTGGCGCTGTGCTGGGCCTTTGGACCCATCGGGATCGGCGCGAAGCCGACTTTGCCGACGATCTTCGACTTGGCGGGGTCGACCAGCGGCGCCGAGAAGCCGATGCCGTCCCACCACATCGCCGCGCGGCCCTGGCTGAAGGTGGTCTGGCACTCGCTCCAGTTATAGCCGACCGAGCCCTGCGGCGCGTAGTCGCGCATGATCTTCTGGTACCAGGTCGCGGCCTCGATGGCCGCCGGGCTATCGGTGAGCAGGGACTTGCCGTCGGCGGAGAGCGTTTCCTGATCCCAGCCAAGCAGGATATTGTCATAAAGCACGACATTGGCGTTCTTCAGGCCGCGGCCGGTGAAGCCGTAGACGCCTTTTGCCTTGTCGGTCAGGCGTTCGGCAGCGGTCATGATCTCGGCATAGGTCTTAGGCGGCGCCAGCTTCGCCTGGTCGAACATCTCGCGATTATAGAACAGCACGAAAAGGTCCTGGTTCAGCGGCAGGACGTTCACCCGGCCGTCGGGCCCGGTGGCAGCCTGGATGGTGGCGGCGCTGAAATCCTCCATGTCGAGGCCAGGCGCAGTGACGGCTGGGTTGGCGATCCAGGGACGCAAGTCCTCCATCCAGCGGCCTTTCTCGATCAGGCGCTTCTGGACGTGCATGGCGACGTTCACGACGTCGAAGCTGGGCCGGCCGGACGCCATCTCGATCGCCGCCTTGGGACGCTGCTGCTGCTCGGGGATTTGCTCCGCGCCGACGCGGATGCCGGTCAGCTCCTCGAACTCCTTCTGGTGCGCCTGCAGCACGTCGCCGCGGGGGGATTTGGCGAGGTTCACCTCGATTTTGGCGCCCTTGGCCTGTTTCCAGTCGAAGGTGCTTTGTGCGTTGGCACGCTCGACGATTGCGGGTGCGGCGAGCGCGCCGGCGGTGGCGGCCAACAGAGTGCGGCGACGAAGCATGTGGTTTCCCCCAAGAGGCCTCTATCGGGCCTGAGCGGGGATATTAATCGGAACGAAGGGAAACGCGAAAGGGGCTTGGGTGGCGCGTGGTGCAGCCAGCCCCGCTTCGCGCGCGATCGGGGACTACCGAGGCTTCGCGTCCCCCGCGCCTGCGCCGACATGACGGACTTCGACACCCGGCCAACCTCGCGCGGGTCGGCGCGCTCGGTCCGGAGCTTGCTCGGTTTCGCCACCATATCCGGCGCCACCGGGTGCTTCGTAGCTGCCTTGCGGCTCCGGTTGTTGACGGGCGGTCCGCAGGACGCCTTCGGCGGGGACGCGACCGCAGGCGAACTCGGGGCGGCGGCGGCCGTGCGCCGTAACTCTACGCTGATCCGCTTCACGGTATCCGCCAGCGCCTGTTCCTTGGCGATAGTGCGGGCGTCGTCGCGCGCCGGGGTGGCGCCGCGCGGCGCCGACTTGCCCCGCATCTCTCGCCGTTGCTGGCTCGCGATGGAGCGGGCCCGGTCACGCACCTCCCGCAGGCGGCGAGCCACCGCCCGGAAATCCTGGCGCGATAGCCCGGCGACGGCGGGATGCAGGATAAGGTTGACCGCTTCCTGCTCCGGTGCGGTCAGTGGCCGGGCCTCGTCGGAATGTATGGTCTCGCTCATGGACATAGCCCTTCCTATGAATTTGTTCAGCTTGCAACCGGCCCCTCGGCCGACCGGCTGCATCCGGCGTCAGCTGATGGGCGTCTTCTCCGGCAGGGCGGACAGGGCGCGTGGCAAGGTCTGGTCGCCCACTTTGAACAGCAGTTGCCCGACCATGCCGGCGAGCGCGGCACCGGCGATGGGCGCCAGCCAGAACAGCCAAAGCTGGCCGATATAGGCGCCGCCGCCAAACAGCGCGGGGCCGGTGCTGCGGGCCGGGTTGACGGAGGTGTTGGTGACCGGGATCGAAACGAGGTGATCAGCGTCAGCGCCAGCCCGATGGCGATGGGTGCGAAGCCAGCCGGAGCTTGGGAGCTGGTGGAGCCCAGGATGACCAGCAGGAAGAAGGTCATCAACACCTCGATCACCAAGGCGGACACCAGGCCGTATTTGCCGGGGCTGAGGTCGCCGTAGCCGTTGGAGGCAAAGCCGTTCACCTCGAACCCCGGCCTGCCCGAGGCTACTAGATAGAGCACCCCGGCCGCGATCACGGCGCCGATCACCTGCACCACGATGTAGGGCAGCACATTTGCGGTCGGGAAGCGCCCGGCCACGGCCAAGCCGACCGTGACGGCGGGGTGAAGTGCCCGCCGGAGATGTGCCCGACCGCGCAGGCCGTGGTGAGCACCGTCAGCCCAAAGGCGAGCGCCACGCCGGCAAAGCCGATGCCGAGCTGCGGGAAGGCCGCCGCCAGCACAGCGCTGCCGCTACGGCAGAAGGTGAGCCAAAATGTGCCGAGGAACTCGACCGAGAGTTTTTGCGACATCGTCATGGGTGGGTTCTCCTTTATGTTGAAAGGTTAAGCCGCCACTGCTTCGAGCGTGGAGGCGGCCGGGGGTTCCTGTTCGCTCAGCCGGACCCGCATCCCGTTGGCTAGGCGCAGCACGTCGAGCATCAATGTGGTGCGGTCCGCCCGCTCCTCGTCCGAGGTGCGCACGTTGAAGAAACAGGTCCGCTCGACCTCCACCCCGTCCGGTCCGATCGAGGCCACGCCCACCTTGGCGGAACCGGGCTGGACGTGCGGTATGCCGGTTGCCGACGCCATGAGCCCGTCCATTAAAGCCGCGAGCACGTCCGGCACGGTGGCGTACTTGACCAGCAGCTTCGCCTTGAACACCCGGTGCCGGCGGGTGCCCAGGTTGTTCACCGTCGCGTCCGCCAGCTTGCCGTTCGGCACGACCAAAAGGCTGTCATCCGCCGTGCGGATGCGGGTGGAGCGGATGCCCACGTTCTCGACCGTACCCTTGGCGTCGCCAGCCTAGATCGAGTCGCCGCGGCGGAACGGCCGATCCGCGACCAAAATGCCGGCGCCGAACACGTTGGGCAGCGTCTCCTTTGAGGCAAAGGCCACCGCGAGGCCACCGATGCCAAGACCCGCCAGCACGCCCTCATAGGGCAGCGAAAGGGCCTGGGCGATGAACAGCAGTCCGCCCGCCAGAAGCATGAGCTTTAGGGCGCCCATCACGAGGGAAACCACGATCTCGTCCAGCGTGCCCACGGCCGCTCCGGCCCGTCGCGAAACGCTGGCGCTGAAGGTGTCGATCAGCTTCCAGCCGCCCCACATCACGGCCAGCGCCAGAATCACGTCCGTGGCGCCAGTCGACACGCGCTTTGCCTCTTCCGGCAACCCGAGCGCCGGGATGGCGAGGTGATAGAGCAGGAAGGCCAGGGCCAGCCGCAGTGGCCAACGGAACTCGTGCGCCGCCGCTGCCTGCCGGCCGCCGACCGCCCAGCGCAACAGGACGACCTGGCCGATGCGGTCCATCGCCTCATTCAGATAGGCGGCGGCCAGCTCGCCCTCATAGGAGCGGGTGGCGTCGCTCAAGCCGGACAGGTCCGTCGCGTCCAGCACCTGCGCGCGTCCGCTGCCCGTCCAATCGTGGAAGCCGGCGGCGAAGCTGCGCAGGGCGTCGCGCCAGAGCCCGTTTGTCCCGCGCACAAGGCTGAGTGGCAGTATCACGCCGGTGCCGGCCTGCTTCAGCTCCAAGTCGAGCCGGCTGCCCGAGGCACGCCAGCCTGGAATTGCAAAGAGTTGGAACGTGGTCTGGTCCACCAACTCGAACAAGGCGCGCGTGGCAGCGAGCTTTTGGCCCGGCGCCATGGTCGTGCCGGGGTTGCCGAACTCCATCACGGCCGCGGCCGTCGCCCACTCGTTTGGATCGCCGGACCGGGCGGCGTTGCCCGCCATGGTGAAAGTCGGCAGCGCCTGACGCGCCCCGGCTGGGTCTACCGTCACGCATTTGACATCGGCCTGCACGCGACCGCCGGTCCACCACTCTCCGGTCTCGAAGCGGCCCATGAAGCTCCGTCCGTCCGGAGCGAGCACAAAGGTGATCTGGCCAGAGCGCGGACCCTCGGTCCAGTGGCCGTGCAGCTCGCGAGCTTGCACCGTGCCCTCGATCCGACCGCCATAGGCGGGGTATGATCCGGTGACCCGGTTATCTTGCTGCTGGAGCTCCATGCGCGCTCCGCCATCGCGCCAGCGCGTGGCCCACTGTCCGGCCCAGGATGGTTCTGCGGCGCACGCGGGCAGGGCTGCAAGCGATGTAAGGAAAATAACTGTAAGCAGGCGCGTCAATGCGCCCTCGTTGTTGGCCGGCTCGCGCCGTGGCTTTCCGGCCGGTCCAGTAATAAGGCGCGCCTTATTTAGCTGGGCAAGGGCCTCGCGGAGCAGGGCGTCTCGTTGCATGGGATCGTTGCACCGCGCCGCGTCCTGTAGCAGTGACGCCGCACGGTCCCTTAAATCTTTTGCTTGGCTGGCCGAATCGCTAGAGCTGTGGCATCTGGCCTTGGAACGGCTTGCGGTTCCGTATCGCGATTTTGCGGTTCAAGCGGTTGCGGCGCGGAACCGTCCGGGAGTCGTGCCTGTCTCACGCCGGACGGCGGCGGTGAAGTGGCTCTGGTCCGCAAAGCCTACCGTGGCCGCGACGTCCGCGAGGCTCTCGTCCCCCCGCTGCAGCATCGCCTTGGCCTGCTCGACCCGGCGCTGCACGGTGTAGCGCTGCGGCCCCACTCCGACCGCCTCCGTGAAGCTGCGGCTGAAATGGCACGGGCTGAGGCAGGCGATGCCCGCCAGCTCGGCCAAGGTCAAATCTTGATCGAGGTGCGCGTCGATGTAGTCGAGCACCCGGCGCAGGCGCAGGCGCGGCAGATCCGGCTGGCGCTGCTGCTGTTCGGAGCCAAAACGCTGCGCGACACGCATGGCCAGCGCCGCCTGAGGCTGTCGGCAAGCAACCGATCGGTTATGCCTCCCCTCAGCTCTTGGACCAGGGTGCGCACGAGTTGGCCAAGAAATGGGTCAGGAAAGGTTACCGCGGGCTCAACCTGTGGCAAGCCGGGAAGGTCGGGCGCGATCTTATTGTAGAAGCTGGGCTCCCAGCAAACCTGCGCGCAATGGGAATCGGCACCGACCGTCCGGCCGACGGGTCCCGCGGGGTAGAAGCTCGTCACGCTGATGGCCGGACAAATCTCCCGGGTGGGGCCACCGTCGATCTGGAGCAGCATGGCCGGGGTCGGGGTAACGGATAACACAAGCCGGTGCTGGTCGCTGTGCCAGCCGCCCTCACCCGCGCCGCGATCATAGACCCCAGCGCCGGACAGGTCCCAGTTTTGCTAGGACAAAATGCGACGTCCGGGCAGCTTCCAGACACCGTTCGCCTTTGGCGCTCGCGGCGTCGCAATCCCGGCCTGGTCCATACGCATGATCCCGGCCTCGCTGCCGTTCCAGTTCTACAACTTTATGTTGCCGCTTGCAGTAAAGCCAGGGTTATCGCGCCCTAATTGTCGCGATGCACGCGTTCCATGCGCTCGTGCCGCTCTTGCGCTTCGACCGACATGGTAGCGATTGGGCGAGCCTCCAGGCGCTTTAGGCCGATCGGCTCATCGGTTTCTTCGCAATAGCCATAAACGCCGCTGTCGATGCGGGACAGCGCCTGGTCGATCTTGCTGATCAGCTTGCGGGCGCGATCACGGGTGCGAAGCTCCAAGGCGCGGTCCGTCTCGACGCTGGCGCGGTCGGTGATGTCGGCCTCGAGAATGCCGCCTTGCGACAGGCTGGCCAGTGTGCTGTCTGCTTCACGCAACAGCTCCGCGCGCCAACGAAGCAGCTTCTGACGAAAATACTCCGCCTGGATGGGGTTCATGAACTCTTCGGCGTCCGTAGGCCGGTAGTCCGGAGGCAGTGTGAGCATCATGGCCGGGGATCCTTCACTGACGATACCCCTTGGCGAGGTTGCCGCCTTATAGCTATGCCGCGGCGATCCTGCCAAGACTGCCGTTGCGCAAGTCGATGGTTTCACGTGTTTATGTGCAAAGTAGGAAGCTGGGTGTTACCCAGTTGCCGCAGGGTATGGGGGCTGTGGCGTGTGGCGTGCCGCCTCGACCGCGGCACGCATGGCAATTGCGCGGACCACGGCGGCAAGGCGCGGGTCAAGAGCGGCCGGACTGCCACGCGTAAGGTCAGAAAGCCGCCTGAGCGCCGCGGAAACTCCGGGCGCATTGCCCCGGAGCAAGGCGTGCTGCACTGCCGACAGCTCAGTCAACATCGACCCGGCATGACGGCGTGCCGCACGGTCCTGCACGGCATCTGCCTCGGCTTCCTGCAACACGAGAAGCGTGTGCAGGCCGACGGGCGCCGGCGCAGCGGCGGAAGCCGTGGCGGACGCGTGCAGGTCGGCATCATCCGCAACGTGAAAGCAGCCGTGCCCGGCTGGACGGCGTGGGCGGACGACGGCGGAGGCTGATTTGCCCAATGCGGCGACGATGCTCATGACCTGTCTGACCCTTTCGACCCACCCGGCACATCCTGCCGGGGCTCCTGCCCTAGCCGAGCCTGTCCTTACAGGGCGTCGGCTGCGGCATGGGGCTTGCGATGATGGAACCACGGCTCCCGGCAACAGCATCTTGGACCGCCAAGTCTTTACGATCCGCTAACGCTTTTTGTGTAAAGGACTATCTGTGTCATTCCGTAGTCTGATCCTCGTCCTGTTCGGCCTGTGGCTGGCCCTCGCCGCCGCTTCGGCCCAGGTACGGATCAAGGATATCGCCGACATGGAGGGCGTGCGCGACAACCAGTTGGTGGGTTATGGCCTGGTGGTCGGCCTCAATGGCACCGGGGACCGGCTGGATAGCGCAGTGTTCACCCGGCAGTCGCTGATCGGCATGCTGGAGCGTCTGGGCGTGAACACGCGGGACCAAGAAAGTCGGCTGCAGACCAAGAACGTCGCGGCCGTCATGGTCACCGCCAACCTGCCGGCATTTGCCCGAAGCGGCAGCCGGATCGACGTCGCGGTGTCGGCATTAGGAGACGCCAAGGACCTGACGGGCGGCACGCTGCTCGTGACGCCATTGCTGGGCGCCGATGGCGAGGTCTATGCAGTGTCCCAGGGCGCGCTGGCGACGGGGGCGATCGCGGCGCGGGGCGCGGCTGCGTCGGTCACGCGCGGAGTGCCGACGTCCGCCCGCATCGCCAATGGTGCGACGGTCGAGCGGGAGGTTGCGTTCCAGCTCGCGAGCAAGACAGTGCTGCGGCTGGGCCTGCGCAACCCGGACCTGACAACCGCGCGGCGCATGGCGGACGCGATCAACCGCGCGCTGGGCGGCAATACGGCGCGGGCGACCGATCCGCGCACCGTATCCCTGCAACTGGCCGGGCGCGACCCGATCGACGTGCTGGCCCGCATCGAGGACCTGCGCGTCGAGCCCGACAGCCCGGCCATCGTCGTCATCGACGAGGCCAGCGGCACCATCGTCATGGGCGCGAACGTGCGTGTCAGCACCGTCGCCATCGCGCAGGGCAACCTTACGATCCGGGTGTCCGAACAGCCGCAGGTGAGCCAGCCGGAGCCGCTTTCGGGGGGGCAGACCGTGGTGGTGCCGCGGACCCGTATCCAGGTCGACGACCAATCCGACCGCCGGCTGGGTATCCTACATGGCGGCGTGACCCTGCGCGACCTGGTCGCGAGTCTCAATGCGCTGGGCATAGGCCCGCGCGACATGATCAGCATCCTGCAGGCCATCAAGGCCGCAGGCGCGCTGCAAGCCGACCTTGTCGTCCGATAGGAGACTACGATGACCACAGCAGCCCAATTGCCCGCCCAGACCTCGGCAACCCAGGTTCCGACAACACTGGCGCCGCAACAGGTGACCCGCATCCAGAAGGCGGCACAGGATTTCGAGGCGATGGCGTTGGGCCAGATGCTGGCGCCGATGTTCGAGACGGTGGATGCGTCGAAGGGCGCGTTCGGCGGCGGTGCCGGCGAGCAGGCATGGCAGCCGATGATGGTGAACGAATTAGGTAAGCAGATGGCGAAGTCTGGCGGCGTAGGCCTGGCACGCCCAGTGATGGAGCAGATGCTGCGGATGCAGGAGGCTCGAACGAAGGGGGCTGCCGATGCGTCGTCCCCACAGGACCCGCAGGAGCAGACGCAGGTGGAACAGATGCTGCTGGAACGCCCGGCGCTGCGGCGCACGACGTCGCAGCAGACGCCGCTGCGGCCGGGAGCTTAGATGACGACCCCCCTGCTGTCCGCCGCAATCCGGTTGAGCCGCGTGCTCGCGGCCGAGAATGCGGCGCTGCTGGCGCTGGATATCCCGGCAGCCGCGGCACTGCTGGAGGAGAAGCTGGCGGCGGCCCATGGCTTGGCGGCGGCCTCGGCGATGCGGCCAGCAATCCGGCAGACACCTGAAACAGCGGGGCTGGCGCTGGAACTACGCGACCTCGCCCAGCAGAACCGGCTGTTGCTGGAGCGCGCGATCCTGGTGCAGAGCCGGGTGCTGAACATGGTGGCGCGAGCAGCGCGGCAGGGGGTCGCGCAGGCAAGCGGTCGCTATGGCGCTGGCGGCGCGGCAGCGTTGGACCGGGGCGCGCGGGATCGGGGAGCGATGGCGCTGCACATGCGGGCGTGACCCGCCCGGCGGCGCATGGTACGCCCGCCGCATGCACATCGCCTTCGCCCTTCCCGACCGCGCCGACATAGGCGGCGCTGGCCTGGCCTATGCGGAAGCCATAGCCGTAGGCCTGCGGGCAATGGGACACGCGGTGGAGATGACCGAGAATAACAATGCCGCATGGGCGCCCGGCGCCGTCCCGGTGATCGACGGGCTGCTGTTGCCGCGGCTGATGCCCCAGCTAAGTGCGCTGGTCGAAGCGGATGCGGTGGCGTTGATCCATCACACGTTGGCCGGCGCCGGGCGGGATGCCACGCAACGGACGAAGGTTGCGGCCACCATGCGCACGATGCTGCCACGGCTCCGGCGTGTGATCGCGACCAGCCAGCCTGTGGCAGACCGGCTGATGCAGGAGTTCGGCGTGACCGCGGTCGATGTGGTCGTGCCTGGGGCGGATGAGCTGCCGCGCAGCGTCGCCGCGGGTGGAATGTGCCGCATCCTTTCGGTCGGCGTCCTGACGCCAAGAAAGGGACACGATGTGCTGTTGCGCGCGCTGGCGCGGCTTATGGACCTTGACTGGTCGCTGACCATCGCCGGCGCGGCTGGGCGGGACCCGGAGCACGCCGCGTATCTGGCCGTGCTGATCCCCGAGCTTGGGCTGACCGATCGGGTTTGCTTGCTGGCTGATCCGGACGGTCCAGCACTGGACGCGCTGTGGCGGGAGGCGCATTTGTTCGCACTGGCGACCCGGTGGGAGGGCTACGCCGCGGGGGTCGCGGAGGCGTTGCGCCGCGGCATTCCGGTCGTTGTTACTCAGGGCAGCGGTGCGCTGGTGCCGGCCGACGCGGGCGCGGTGTGTGCGCTGGAGGACGAGCCGACACTTTCAAAATGCCTGCGCCGCATGGTGTTCGACCAGGCGCTGCGGGCGGAAATGGCCGAAGCGGCTTGGCGCGCCGGGCAGGGTTTGCCAGGCTGGGCGACGCAGGCGGCACTGTTGGACCGGATTTTGAGGAGCTAGGGATGCCATTGCTGGGCTGCATCGCGGATGACTTCACAGGGGCGACCGATCTCGCCTCCACCTTGGTGCAAGGCGGCATGCGCACGGTGCAGTTGATCGGCCTGCCCATGCCGGACGAGCCGGTGCCGGAGGTGGACGCCGTCGTCATCGCGCTGAAGTCCCGGACGGCGCCGGCAGGTCAGGCGGTGCAGGAGAGCTTGGCGGCGCTGACCTGGCTGCAAGCGGCCGGGTGCCGGCAGATGTTTTCAAAATACTGCTCGACGTTCGACAGCACGGATGACGGAAATATCGGCCCGGTGGCGGACGCGCTGATCGCGGCGTTGGGCTGCGGTTTTGCCACAGCCTGCCCGGCGTTCCCCGCCAATGCGCGGACGGTGTACCAGGGGCACCTGTTCGTCGGCTATGCGCTGCTTTCGGAAAGCGGGATGCAGGACCATCCGCTGACGCCGATGCGGGATGCTAATTTGGTGCGTGTGCTGTCCCGGCAGACCGACGGGACGGTGGGGCTGGTGCCGTTCGCGACGGTGACGCGCGGTGCAGCGGTGATTCGGTCAGCACTCTCGACGCTGAAAGAACAGGGCCGCCGATATGCCATCGTGGATGCGGTGACCGAGGCGGACCTGCTGGCAATTGGCGAGGCGGTGGACGGCCACGCGCTGGTGACCGGCGGATCGGGGATGGCGATGGGGCTGCCGGAAAATTTTCGTCGCGCCGGGCTGTTGGGTCAGGGAGATGCCGGGGCGCTGCCGGATGCACCGGGTTCGGCGGCGGTGCTGGCCGGATCATGCTCGCGCGCGACGCTATTTCAATTGGGAGCAGTTCGGGACCGGGTACCGACACTGGAGCTCGATGTGCTGGCTACGCCGGACGCGGCGACGCTGGTGGTCCAGGCGCTGGCGTGGGCCGAGGGCAAGCTGGGCGAAGCGCCGGTGGTAATCGCGGCCAGCGCGCCACCGGACCGGGTGGCAGCGTTGCAGGCTCGGCTCGGTCGGGAAGCGGCGGGGGCGCTGGTGGAGAATGCCATGGCCGAGATCGCCGCCGGGCTCGTGGCAAAAGGCGTGCGGCGGATGGTGGTGGCGGGAGGTGAGACGAGCGGGGCTGTCGTGGGCCGGTTGGGCGTGAAGCGGTTGCGTATCGGCGCGGAGATCGATCCTGGCGTGCCCTGGACCTATGCCGAGGGGGGTAATGCGCCGCTGCTGCTGGCGTTGAAGTCCGGCAACTTTGGCGGACGCGACTTTTTCCTGCAGGCGTTCGAGCAACTGCCATGAACGAGACGGAGCTGCGCGGGTTGCTGGTGACCTTGGCGGCCAGCCTGTTCGCCCGTGGCTACTCCGTTGGCAGCGCGGGGAACATCAGCGTGCGGCTGGCTGACGGGTATCTGATGACGCCGACCAACTCCTGCCTTGGTCGGCTGGACGCAGAGCGGCTGTCCCGGTTGGACAATGAGTTCGCGCATGTCGATGGCGACCCTCCGTCCAAGGAGGTTTTCATGCACAGAGCATTTTACCAGGCGCGGCCGGATGCGGGAGCGGTGGTTCACCTGCACTCCACGATGGCGACGGCGGTGGCGTGCTTGGCCGACGTAGACGGCGAAAGCCCGATCCCGCCGCTCACTCCCTATTTTGTCATGCGCGTCGGCCGACGTCTGCCGATCGTGCCGTACTACCGGCCAGGCGACGCCGCGATGGAACCTGCGATTGCCGAACAAGCGCGGATGGCGCGCGCGGTGCTGCTGGCAAACCACGGCCCCATTATCAGCGGCCGAACGCTGACGGACGCGGTTTACGCAGCCGAAGAGCTGGAGGAGGCAGCGAAGCTCTTTCTCCTGCTGCGCACCGCCTCGACCCGCACGTTATCCCCGACCCAAGTCGAGGACCTGTTGGCGACGTTCGGCTAGGCTGACAAGACGTACCGAACGTCCTTGCAGACGCAGAGGTAATGCCTAAACGTAATCTCCCCTTATATGTTTCATCGGTCGCGGGGTGGGCCATCCCAAGGGCCGACCTCGGCCGGCCCTTGGGATGAGGCGTTAGGAATGGGATGGAACGGTGATCTGGAAGTGCTGGGTTGAATTGCTCAACAGTGCTGCCATTGCTCCACTGACTGGAGTGTCATTGACGCCGACGCTGTCGATATAAAGGTTCCTGTCCGTAGCATCCGAACCGCCATAGGCATCGTTCAGGAACGAGACCGCCAGATCATGGGTCCCGGCTGTGAGCGCCTGGCTAAAGGAGAAGTCCTGCGAGGCGCCATCTGAGTGCAGCGCGGTCGCCGTCAGTGGGTTGCCGATTGTCTTGCCGTCGATGGCGATGGAGAACTGTGCGTCGCCCTGCCAGGCGTTTTCCGAAATGCTGAGGTGAAGCGTGTCGGTCCCGGTTGCCGCAGGCGTCCCGGATGTGGACGCGGGAGACGCGGGCGTGGAGGTATCGGGCGTACTGTTATCCGGCGTGACGGCCGCCGCGTTCGGATTGCTGGAGTAGGCCCGGACGTAGTTGACCTGCATGTTGCCCGTCTCGCCCGGGTTCGGCGCGCCGGTCCAAGTATTCGACGTTCCAGTGAGATTGGAGAGAAGCATGTACATTGGCTTGTTCATGTCTGCTGGCGTATTTTGCTGCGCCACTTGCTTGTCGTCGAAATACCAGGTGAGCTTGTCCGGCTCCCAATCGACTCCGTAGGTGTGGAAACCTTGTGAGGCGTTTGGGATATTTGTCCATTGCGGCACCGTGCCGCCGCTCGAGTGGGAGGTCATCACCAGCGTTGTGGGGTCGCTGCCGAGCACTTCGGTCGTGTCGAGTTCGGGAGGCCAGGAACCATCGGCAGGCAGGAGCCAAAAAGCCGACACCGATCCAGCAGCGCTGGAGAGCTTGGCGTTCATCTCGAAGTAGCCGTAAGTCTGCGAGAACGAGTTAGCAGTTATGAGCTGCCCGCCAAGGAACGGTTTGTTGTCGACGGCGGAGCTGACGTTACCAGGCGTCGGTTTGGTGGCGATTGAGAGCACGCCGTTATCGGTGGAGAAGACGTTTGCGTCGGCGCCCGAGGTAGGACCCCACGACGGGTTAACCTGCCAAGAACTTAAGGTGTCTGAGGAGGAGCCGTTGGAGCTGTAATCGAAAGCCGGCGACCAAGTGCCACTGCCGCCGTTGCGAAGGGATAGCGAGCTGAATTCGTCGTCGAACGTTAACGCAAGATTACGTGGTGGCGCCATTCTTATTTCCTCTGATTCACGCGACTTTAAGCAGTCACGTTTTCGAGGTATCGCGCCCGTGAGATTGCATAAGCAATCCTCTGGCACGCTCACGGGCAGCATTTTCCTAGCTAAGAACCGCATTCGGCAAAACAGTTGGTCTAAGTCTGCGGAAAATAGGAAGTTAGACTTAGCAAGTCACCAGTCATCTTTAAACGATTTTCGTTTGATTGTAGAAGAATGTTGTTTTGCTGCTGGTGATTAACTGGGGCTATCTGAAAGTTTTAGGACGTGAATTCGATGGACCTCGGACCCCACCCGGAAACATCCTCTCGGTACGTTTGGGTAGCGAGCGTGCACGAAGGTGCATCATTGACGAACCACCGAAGTGCAGGTCGCACACCAGGTTGGCGGAAGCATGAGGAAATGTGGGGCATTCGAGCCGCTGCTGTCTGGCCAGCGTTGGTTGGATGGTCGTTTGCCAGCCCTGGATACCATTGTTCGGGCAAAGAGCCAGAGCGTGCCCTCATGGTCCCGTTGATCACCGCACGGAACTGGTGAGCCGGCGGGTCTCACAATTTCCAGTGTCCACCGCGGCTAGAACCTTTTCAGGTTCGCCACGTTTAGGCTAGGAGGACTCGAGTGCATTACCTGTATGATGAGAACAAAGGATTTTGGCGTGAACAACATAATTTACATCGTCGGGCTGGTCGTCGTGGTCATCGCGGTGCTGTCGTTCTTCGGACTGCGCTGAATTAACAGCTAGGCCGATACCGCCGCCCGGGCCCGCGCCTCGGCTCGTGCCTTACGTTCCTCCTTTTTGCTGCCGCCTTTGGCAGCACCGGCGAGCTTGGGCGCCTTGCCCTTCTTTGCCAGCAGCACGCGGTACTCATCCATGTCGCCCTCATAGGGGCGAACGGTGCCGCCATCGACCAGCCAGAGCTGGTCAGCCACCAGTTCCACCAAATGCGGATCATGCGTGATCAGCAGCACGGCGCCAGGAAACTCTCCTAATGCACGGACCAGGGCGCCGCAGGCGTCGATGTCCAAATGGTTGGTAGGCTCGTCCAAAATCAGCAACTGCGGCGCGTCGCGAGTGGCGAGGGCCAATAGCAGCCGCGCCTTCTCGCCGCCGGACAGGCTGGCGGACTTGGTATTGGCACGGTCGGCGTCGAGGCCGAAGCGGGCGAGCTGGGCACGCACCTGGGTGGGCGCAGCGAGCGGCAGAGCACGAGCCATGTGGTCGATCGGGCTGTCGCCCGGCACCAGCTCGGCCTCCTGGTGCTGCGCGAAGTAGCCGACGCGCAGCTTGCCGGGGCGTCGCAGCTTGCCCGACATGGGTTCGAGGCGGCCGGCCAGCAGTTTGGCGAACGTGCTCTTGCCGTTGCCGTTGGCACCCAGCAGGGCGATGCGGTCCTCCATGCCGAAGCTCATTGACAGGCCTTCCAGCACTACCTCGTCGCCGTAACCGACGCTGACGTCATCCAGCGCCAGGATCGGCGGGGCAAGCTTCGGCGGTTCGGGGAAGTTGAAGCGGGTGGGCGAGGCCTCGATTACCATGTCGATGACAGGCATGCGCTCCAGCGCGCGCAGACGGGACTGCGCCTGACGGGCCTTGCTGGCCTGGGCGCGGAAGCGGTCGACGAAGGCCTGCATGTGGGCGCGCTGCGCGGTGATGCGCTCGGCGGCGCGGGCCTGCTGCATGGCGTGCTCGGTGCGGATGCGGACGAACTCGCCATAGCCGCCGGGAGTAAGGCTGAGCTTGCGCTGGTCGAGGTGGGCAATGGCCTGCACCGAGCGGTTCAGCAGGCCCTGGTCGTGCGAGACCACGAGGGCGGCGCCGGGGAAGCGGGCGAGCCAACCCTCGAGCCATAGTGTCGCCTCGAGGTCGAGGTGGTTGGTCGGCTCGTCCAGCAGCAGCAGGTCGGGTGCGGAGAACAGCACGGTGGCCAGAGCCACCCGCATGCGCCAGCCGCCGGAGAACGAGGATAGCGGGCGGAGCTGCGCCTCGGCGTCGAAGCCGAGCCCGGCCAGGATGATGGCGGCGCGGGCCGGGGCGGCATCGGCGCCGATGGTGTGCAGGCGCTCAAACACGGCAACCACGCGGTCGGGCGAGAGTTCGCCGTGCTCGGCGCGGGTGGCTTCGGCCAAAAGGGCCAAACGCTCGGGGTCCCCTTCCAGCACGGTGTCGAGCAGGGTGGCTTCACCGGATGGCGCCTCTTGCTTCACCTGGGCCATGCGGGCGCGGGACGACAGGCGAATATCGCCGCCGTCCACCGTGATGTCGCCGGCAATGGCTTTCAACAGCGTGGATTTGCCTGCGCCGTTGCGCCCGACCAGGCCGATGCGGCGGCCGGGGTCCACGGTCAGGTCGGCGCCGTCCAACAGGGTACGGCCGCCCAGGCGCAGCGTGACGCCAGTGCAGGTCAGGAGGCTCATGGCGGGGGTTCTGCCGCAATGCAGCAAAACAGTCCAGGCTTGGTAGAATGGCGTGGCTACATCGGGTCCCTGCCCGGCCCGGACGCGATGAACCTGCTTGCCAGAACTTGGCGGACGCGGGAGGGTGGCGCATGACCTGGTCCATCCTCGTGCGGGACAGCGCCTCGGGCGCGCTGGGCGCCGCCGTCGCATCGCGGTTCTTCGCCGTGGGCGCGCTGTGCATCCATGTGGAGGGAGGCGTCGCGGCGCTGGCGACGCAGGCGCTGGTGAACCCGATGTATGCCGTGCACGCCATGCCGCGGCTGCGGGAGGCTGCGGCGCCGGATGCAATCGTGGCGGCGCTGGTTGGCGAGGACCCGGGCCGGGCGGTGCGGCAGCTCCATATCCTGGACGCGCAGGGGCGGGTCGCGCAGCACACGGGGGAGGATTGCGTGTCCTGGGCCGGGCACGTGCGGGGTGCGGACGTGTCGGTCGCGGGCAACATGCTGGCCGGGCCGGACGTGGTGGCGCGGACCTTGGACGCCTTCGTGGGTGCGACCGGCGGCCTGGCCGAGCGGCTGCTGACGGCGATGGAGGCCGGCGAGGCGGCAGGAGGCGACAAGCGGGGGCGGCAGAGCGCCGGGTTGAAGGTATGCCTGGCCGACCCCTATCCCGACCTCGATATCCGCGCCGACGACCATCCGGACCCGCTGGCCGAGTTGCGCCGGCTGCACCGGGTCAGTCTGGAGCGTTTTGCGGTGTTCCGCGGGCATCTGGCGGGCACGGCCAGCCCTTATGGCACGCTGGACCGCCGGGCCATCGACGCTGCGATCGCCCGGGATGGGCAGCCGCTGTGAACGCCGGAATCATACGCCGCACCGTCATCGTCCTGTTGCTGGCAAGCTTTTCGCTACCTGCTGCGGCTCAGACAAGTACGCTCACGATCGGGCTGCGGGAGGATCCGGACGTGTTGGACCCGACGCTCGGCTCTGCCTACGTCAGCCGGATCGTCTATGCGTCACTATGCGACAAGCTGATTGACATCGACGCCAAGCTGAATCTGGTGCCGCAGCTGGCGACGTCGTGGGAGTACGAGGACCCGACGCACCTCATGCTGCATCTGCGCCCCGGCGTCGTGTTCCATGACGGCGAGCCGTTCAACGCCGAGGCGGTGCGCTACAAGCTGACCCGCGACCGGACGCTCAAGGGCAGCATGCGGGTCGGCGAAGTGAACGCGATCGACGCGATCGAGGTCGTGGACCCGCTCACGGTGCGCCTGGTGCTGAAGGCGCCGTCGAGCCCGCTGCTGTCGCAACTGGCCGATCGGGCGGGAATCATGATCTCGCCGAAGGCGGCCGAGGCGGCGGGGGCGGATTTCGGCAACCACCCGGTGTGCGCCGGGCCGTATGCGTTCGAGAGCCGGGTGGCGCAGGACAGCATCGTGCTGCGGCGGTTTCCGCAGCACTGGGACGCAGCGAACTACCATTTCGACCGGATCGTGTTCCGGCCGCTGCCGAACTCTGCGGTGCGGCTGGCGAACCTGCAGGCCGGGAGCCTCGATCTGGTCGAATACATCCTGCCGAGCGATGTCGAGGCGGTGGAGCGCGACCCGCGGCTGAAGATCGCGATCGGGGACGGGCTGGCCTATCAGGGGATCACGTTCAACACGAATAACGGCCCGGCCGCCGATACGACCCTGGGACAGAGCCGCCTGGTGCGGCAGGCGTTCGAGCGGGCGATCGACCGGGATGTGTTGAACCAGGTCGTCTATGGCGGGCTGTTCACGCCGACCGCGCAGGCCAACCCGCCAAGCTCGCCGTTCTTTGTGCCGGAGGTGCAGCCGCTGCCGCGCGACCTCGACCGGGCGCGGGCGCTGCTGAAGGAGGCCGGGGTGAAGCTGCCGGTACCGGTCACGCTGACGCTGGCCAACAGCCCGGATCTACAACAGGCGGCGGAGGTGATCCAGTCGATGACGGCCGAGGCCGGGTTCGATCTGAAGCTGCGGGTGATGGAGTTCGCGTCGTCGTTGCAGGCCGGGTATGGCGGGGAGTTCCAGGCCTACCTGATCGGCTGGTCCGGCCGGTCGGACGCGGACGGCAACACGTGGCAGCATCTGCATACCGGCGGCACGTTCAACTTCGGCAAATGGAGCAGCCCGGCGGCGGACGCGCTGCTGGACCAGGCCCGCATCCCCACCGACCCGGCAGAGCGCCGGGGACTGTATGCCAAGCTGTGGGGGCTGGAGCGGGCCGACCTGCCGCTGATGTATCTCTGGACGACGAAGAACGTAGTCGGGATGAAGCGGGGGCTGGAAGGGTTCGTGCAGGTGCCGGATGGGCTGATCCGGCTACGCGGGGTGACGCTGAAGCCGTAGGGCTGGGCGGTCCGCGATCCAAGTGGCGGCCGCGTCGCAGTGCCGCTAGGCTGACGCCATGGTTGCGGCCGCCCAGGTCCCCGTGCGTATGTCGGTTGCGGAGTTCCTCGCCTGGGACTCCGGCAATGGGCAGGCCTGGCAGCTCGTGGACGGCGAGCCGCAGGCCATGGCACCGGCCAGCCGTACGCGCGGCACGCTGCAAGGCGAGCTGGGGCCGCTGATCGGGAACCATCTGGCAAGCCAGGCCACCCCCTGCTCGCTCGTAGTAGCGATGGAGGTGGTTCCGCATATGCAGGCCAGCCACAACATGCGTGTGCCCGACCTGGCAGTGACCTGCTCGGATTACGCGGCCGAGGAGGCCGGGCTCACCGATCCCGAGTTGATCGTGGGGATACTCTCGCCCGGCAACCAGGCCGAGACCTGGGCCAACGTGTGGGCGTATACGACAGTCCCGAGTGTGTTGGAGATCCTGGTGCTCAGGACCGTCTCGATCGGAGCGGACCTGCTGCGCCGCCGTCCCGATGGAAGCTGGCCGCGGGAGCGGAGAGCATCGGGCTCCGCACCTCGCTGGTCGACATCTACCGGAGCACGCGGCTGCGACGCCCACCTGGCACCTAGAGGACGCCAACCACCGTGCCGTCTTGCATCCGGCTGACGCGCTGCACGAACCGGGCGATGTCGGATACGCCGCGCTGGACCGTCAACTCGACCACGCGTTCACCGGCCCTGCGTCCGACGGCGCGCCATTGGGCGTAGGGGTAGTCGGCGACCGGGAGGAACGTCGCCCGGCCTCGCTTGCTTGCCGTGGTCGGGAAGGGCTTGGTCGTTCCGCTGTTGATGGGCGATAGGGTGATGGCGTCCCGATAGGCGGCGACGAGGGACGCCGTGTCGAGTTCTAGGACGTCGTGTTCTATGTTCCGGTAAGGGCGGGCGTTCAGCAGCCGTAGCAGCCTTTCGCGCGTCAGCCAGAAGAAGACTTTTTGGTTCAGGCAGCGATACCAGTCCTCCGGCGACAGGCCGTCCAGCAGGCACATCCGCAATCCGGCGTCGTCCGTCGGTTTCTGGTCGCGTATGATGACCTGACCCAGCGTAGGGTGGTCGATGAGCACGCCCTCGGGGCGGCGGCGGCCCTCGATCGCGGCACGCTGCGGGCCTCGGATTTCATACAGGTCGAGAAGCGCCGAGGTGCTCAGGAGACCATGCTGGCGGATCGATGGCCAGCTTCCGCGCTCGGCCATGTGATACAGCGTAGGGCAGTCCCGGATCAGTTCGGCCAGCTCGCCCTCGGTCAACTGGCCCCAACCAGGCCGCGGGCGAAATCCATCGCCTCGAACGGGCGGAGGTCGCCGGCCTGTTCCCCCACGCCGACTGCGTGCACCGGGAGGGCGAAGGCCTGGGCCAAAGCGACGACGATGCCGCCGCGGGCGCTGCCGTCGAGCTTGGTCACCACGAGGCCGGTCACTGCCACCAAGTCGCTGAACACGCGGACCTGCTCGATGGCGTTCTGCCCGGTGGTGGCGTCCAGCACCAGCAGCACGGAATGCGGCGCGGTCGGGTCCTGCTTGCGGATCACGCGGATGATCTTGGCAAGCTCCTCCATCAGCGCGGCCTTGTTGTGCAGGCGGCCGGCCGTGTCGATCAGCAGGACATCGGCGCCCTCGTTGCGGGCGCGGGTCAGGGCGTCGAAGGCGAGGCCGGCGGCGTCGGCGTTGGGCGGCCCGCTGACCACCACGGCGCCGGTCCGGCTGCCCCAGACCTGCAACTGCTCGACGGCGGCGGCGCGGAAGGTGTCGCCGGCGACGAGGATGGGGCGGAGGCCCTGCTGCTGGTATTGCAGCGCGAGCTTGCCGATCGTGGTCGTCTTGCCCGTCCCGTTCACGCCAACGACCAGGACGACGTGGGGCCGTAGCGCGCGGTCGATCACCAGCGGCTGCGCCACCGGGGCGAGGATGGCGGCGATCTCCTCGGCGAGGGCCTGCTTCACCTCCTCGTCCGTCACGTCCTTGCCGAAGCGGGAGCGGCGGAACTCGGCGATGATGTGCCCGGCCGCGGCGGGGCCGAGGTCGGCGGCGATCAGCAGCTCCTCGAGCTCCTCCAGCGCCGCGTCGTCGAGCTTGCGCCGGACGAAGACGGTGGCGAGGCCGGTGCTCAGCTTCTGCGTGCTGCGGGTCAGGCCTTCCTTGAGGCGGGAGAAGAAGCCGAGCGCCATGCGGACGTTCCTCGTTGAGGCGGGCCTGGTTGGGGCGGGGTGTATATGTGCGATGCCGCCCCGCTACAATCCAGCCGCGTGCAGCCCGGTTGCGTCGGCGGCAGTGACACGGGCGTGCAGCAGGGTGCCGGGTGGGTGCGCGGTGGCGAGGCGCACGGGGGTGAAATGCTCGGTATGGCCGCCTCCGCCGCGTTCCGCCACGACCTGGACGACGCGGCCGGCCAGCGCCGAGTGGAAGGCGCTGGCGTGCGGGGCAGCGGCAGCGCGGAGCAGCGCGGCGCGGTCGCGGCGGTCGGGTTCGGGGACTGCGGGCATGCGGGCAGCCGGGGTGCCGGGACGCTCGCTGTAGGCGAAGACGTGAACGTAGGGGATGGCGGCCTCGTCGATGAGGGCGAGGGTTTGCCGGAACAGGGCGTCGGTTTCGGTGGGGAAGCCGGCGATGAGGTCGGCGCCGATGGCGATGCCGGGGCGGAGCATGCGGGCGCGGTCGATGGCCGCGAGTGCCCCTGCCCGGCTGTGCCGCCGGCGCATCCGCTTCAGGATAAGGTCGGAGCCGGCCTGGATTGATAAATGCAGATGCGGCATCAGCCGGGGTTCGTCGGCGATGAGCTCCCATAGGCCGGGGTCGATGGCGGCTGGGTCGAGCGAGGAAAGTCGCAGCCGCGGCAACTGGGGCACCAGCGCTAGGAGGCGGCGCACCATCGCACCGAGGGACGGCGCGCCGGGAAGGTCGGCGCCATAAGAAGAGATATCGACGCCGGTCAGCACAATTTCGTTGTATCCCGCGGCGACTAGGGTGCGGACCTGCTGCACGATACCGCCCAAAGGCACGCTTCGGTTGGGTCCGCGGGCAAAGGGAATGATGCAGAAGGTGCAGCGGTGGTCGCAGCCTTGCTGGATTTCGACGAATGCCCGGGCGCGGCCGTCGAAGCCGGCGACGAAATGCGGCGCGTCCCGGCGGACTGCCATGATGTCGGAGACGCGGGCCGGTGCGCCCGGCAGCCAACTTTCGGTCAGCAGCTTCTCGGTGTTGCCCAGCACGCGGCCCACGCCCGGGAGTGCGGCCCAGGCAGCCGGGTCAAGCTGCACGGCGCAGCCGGTGACGACGATGCGGGCGCCGGGGCGGTCGCGGTGGGCCCGGCGGATGGCCTTGCGGCATTGGCGCTCGGCCTCCGCGGTGACGGCACAGGTGTTCACGACGATGGTGTCGGACTGCCCGGCGGCGAGCTCTTGTATGACGGCGCTCTCATAGATGTTGAGGCGGCAACCGAAGGTGAGGACCTCGACAGTCATGAGACGGGGGTCATATTTCGACAATGCCGCGGAAGCTGGTGGCGGCGGGACCAGCCATCAGCACACGGCCGGCCTGAGTCCACTCGATCTCCAGGGCGCCGCCATCCACCAGAACCGTGGCGCGGCGATCCGTGAGGCCCCGGCGGTGCGCGTTGACCAGCGCAGCACAGGCGCCCGACCCGCAGGCGAGGGTGAGCCCGGCGCCCCGCTCCCATACGCGCAGCCGGATGCGGTCCGGCGCCAGGACTTGGACAAAGCCGATGTTGGCGCGGTCGGGAAACAGCGGGTCGTGCTCCAGTTCCGGACCGATCGTGGCGACGGGGACGGCGGCGAGATCGGGGACGAACAGGGTGGCGTGCGGGTTGCCCATGCTGCACGCGGCAGGGTCGCCGGGGAGCGGCAGATGCAGGGTGTCCATGGCGCGGGCCAACGGCACGTCGGACCAGCCGAGGCGGGCGGGTCCCATGTCGATCCTTTGGCGCCCGTCGGCCAGGCGCTCGGCCGGCAGGTCGCCGGCGACGGTGCGGATGACCTGGTAAGGCCGGCCGTTCTCCTCGAACAGCAGCTCGGCGACGCAGCGTGTGGCGTTGCCGCAGGCCCCGGCCTCGGAACCATCGGGGTTGCGGATACGCATGAGCAGGTCGGCGTCGGTGTTGGGCGGCGGTGGATGCAGGGTGATGAACTGGTCGCAGCCGATGCCGGTCCGGCGGTTGGACAGGGCGCGGACGGTGGCGGGGGACAGATCGAGCGGGCGGGTGCGCTCGTCGATGATGACGAAATCGTTGCCACCGCCGTGGGCTTTGGTGAAGGGGATCATGCTGGGGTGGGATATAGGCGAGTGGCCGGGGCCGGGCTATGGCCCGCTGTTGCTCCTACACCGCCGCCATCGCGAAATACCACAGCGGCAGCGTGAGGAACGACAGCGCGATGCCGATGCCGACCATGAGGGCGATGAACGTCGGGTTGAGGCCGTACTGCATGGCGACGATCGCGCCGCCGACCTGCGGCCCCATCGCCGATTCAAACAGCGTGACCTGCGTCGTCTCGCCACTGCGGGACAGCAGGCCCACGTACAGCAAGGCAAGCAGCAGCGGACCCAGCACCAGCTTGAAGCCCAGGCCGAGCCCGAGCAGCACCCGGTTGCCGCGCAGCTGATCCAGCCGGAGCTGCAGTCCGACCGAGACGAGCGCCAGCGGCGCCAGGGTATCACCCAGCCGGTGCAGCAGTCCGGATGATGCGGTGCCCGAGGAGAACAGGCAGGCGACGGTGATCCCTGCGGTGCTGAGCACGAGATAGGTGCCGAGCTGGTCGATGAGGATGCCGGTCGAGAGGTCATGCACGCCGTAGAACGTCTCGATCATCGGCAGCCCGACGAACGAGGTGTTGGCGAGGCCGGCGGTCATGATGAGCGCGCCGGTGGTGTTGCGCGGCAGCTGCATGATGCTGGCGAGGAGAGTGAAGGCCACGGCGCTGAGCATGAAGAGCAGCCATGGCATCGAGGCCGGCCAGAGCAGGTTCGTGGTGAGGCGCAGGCCGTGGATTTGTCCCAGGATGAGGGCGGGGAGCGCCACGTGGATGATGAAGCGGTTGAGGGTGAGGTGCGCGTTGTCCGGCAGGCGCCGGGTGACGCGGAGCAGCATGCCGGCGAGCAGGCAGATTGCGAGCATGAAAAGGTTGGTCATGGCCCGGCCCCTGGATGATGTGGAGCGAGGCATGGAGCAGGCGGCCGGCTGTCGTCTGTGATCTGGATCACAGGTTGGGGGTGATGGCTATTTCCACTTCGCCGTTCGCCCGCGCGTCCGCCGCGTCGGCGCATGAAAGTCGTCGGGCTTGGTCCGCACCCAAGCCACGAAGCGCGCGAGCTCCGGGTCGTCGCGCAACGCGGCTGGGGCAGCGAGATGCCGGGCGATCTCTGCCTCGGTATAGCGGGCGTGGATCGCCGAGTGGCAGATCTGATGCAGCCGGACGGTGCCGAGCTGCGCGCCGCCCTTCAGCTTCGGCGTCAGGTGATGGAGGGAGGAGCGGGCTTGCGGCGGGATGGCGCGACCGCATAGGGCGCAGCATAGTGGGTTTTCGGATGGGGTGTGATGCGCTTCGGCCTGCCGTCCGACGTTGTGCTGCCGTTTCATACAGCACCAAATGTGGCAAGATCGAGGTTAGAGTCCTGTCGTCCGACTGAATTGCCTATGGAAAGAGTTGCGCAGTCCTCGTCGCGCAGGTTCTGGCGATAATATCCTCAGCGATCGTGACCGCCTGTGCATGCGCCGCCATCCGTTCCGCAGCAGTCGACCGCTTATGCGCTGCAAGTACCGCACGAGCTAGCGCCCGGTGTTGCGGATCCTGTTTGTCAAAGGTCGGAAGGTTTACGTGTTTAGTATCCATCCGGCGAGTAGCGCCTGGCATACCTGACCCGACCTGGTGATCTTAGGGGCGCTCGTACGAGTGCTGTTAAGATCGGAGGCGGTTGGGGATGGAGATCATCACCGGGGTTGAGCGGCGT